>Ga0194116_10003484_pt1 | contig 18896 bp, 24 predicted proteins | sample TA2MahsurfametaG_4_FD_148617 | JGI IMG/M metagenome (GOLD analysis project Ga0194116, IMG submission 148617) | Freshwater microbial communities from Lake Tanganyika, Tanzania - TA2015008 Mahale S9 surface | ecosystem: Environmental > Aquatic > Freshwater > Lake | place: Tanzania: Lake...
ATCAATAATTCTCAATCCACAATCCCCAATCCCCAATCCCCATTTTAATGAAGCTTTATGAATCTCAAGATCAGAATTTGCATTTAATTTGTTTTAATTAAAATTATAACATTTATTAAACAATTAAAATAAATTTTAACAATAATTTGAATATGGATAATAGAATGAATAGAAATTCGAATGTTTATGATTCAGAACTTTCCTCGAATTTTAAATCTACAAACCAAACAGATAATTTAAAAGTTGTAATAAGAATAAGACCTGCTTTACCTAGAGAAATTGATCAAGATCTTCCTTTCAGAAGCATAGTATTTTCAATTTAAAAATTAAAAAAATTTTTCAAATTTAAAATCTGAAAGAAAAATATAAATATATTATAAAGGAGAAAAGCTAAACAATATTTAACATTTTACTAATATCTTTTAGAAGCAATTTTAAGTGCATATCGCTTAAATTATAATTCATTTTAAAGTATTTTATTACTAATCTCTCTATTTATTTTGTGATAAAGTGTAAATAATTTTCATTTTGCAAATAATACCTATATTGAAAAAAGTTATTTATTTTCATTTTAGATTACACATTATTAATTTGTTTTGTTTTATTTTTTCAATTGAATAACCTTAAAAATTTTTAGGTATTGGTTTCAAATGATAATAAAAGCTGTAACTTAGTAGAATATTTGGGCGCTGAATTAAGTGAACAAGAGAGGCAAAAAGAATGGGTCGAAAACCCAAATCTATTTCAACTTCACAGATTTACATTCGATCATGTTTTCGATATGAATTCTTCTCAATCAGAAGTTTACGAAACAACTGCTAAGCCAGCAGTTATGTCAATTTTGGAAGGTTACAATTCCACTATTTTTGCTTATGGACAGACAGGAACAGGAAAAACCTTCACAATGGAAGGATTTACCTATAATAGTAATGATATACTTCGTGGAATAATTCCTCGTAGCATCGAAGAAATTTTTAATTATATAGAGTTATTTTCTAATGCAGATACTAAATTTATGGTTAGAGCAAGTTATTTGCAAATTTATAATGAAGCAATTTCAGATTTACTCAAGCCTGAAAAAACAAGTTTGCAAATAAGAGAAGATAAGAAAAAAGGAGTTTTTGTAGAAGGCCTATCTGAATGGGCAGTAAGAAATCCAACAGATATTTATACTTTGTTACAAAGGGGTGCTTCATGTAGAGCAACTGCAGCGACAAAAATGAATGATGTAAGTAGTAGATCACATGCTGTATTTATGATTGTTGTAGAACAGCTTACGATTGTTGAAGGCAACAATAAAGAAGCACTTACACAAATAAAAATAGGGAAATTAAATTTAGTCGATTTAGCAGGAAGCGAAAGAATTAGAGTAACTGGTGCTACTGGAAAGCAATTAGAAGAAAGTAAGAAAATTAATAAGTCTTTGTCTGCACTTGGAAATGTAATTTATGCTCTTACTGATAATAAAGGAAGAACTCATATTCCTTATAGAGACTCTAAAGTAAATATTTTACGTTAATGATAATCTATTCGTTAAAATCAACCATCAATACTCTTTTTAATTTATAATAAATTTGATTTTATTAGTTAACAAGGCTACTTGAGGACAGTTTGGGTGGAAATTGCAAGACGACTATGATGGCTATGATATCTCCTTGTCATGATTCATTTAGTGAATCTGTAATTAATTATTCTATATTAATTTATTAAACTTATTAAGCTCTCGACATTACATTTTGCTCGAAGAGCAAAAAATATAAAAAACAGGCCTATAATAAATGAAGATGTTGATCACAGAGCTTTAATTAGGCAATATGAAGTGGAACTTAAGAAATTAAGAAACGAGTTAGATGAAAAAACAAGGCTTATCCATTCAAATGAGGTTGTGATGCAATTAGAAGAAGAGAAGAAAAGAGCTGAAGAAGACAAACAAAAAGCTATTTTTGCATTGGAACAGGCCAGTATGCAATATTTACAAGAAAGAGAGGAAAAAAAAAAACTAGAAGTAAAAAATAAATATTTTTGATTCTTGAGAAATTTTATAATTTTTGCCTTCTATTAAATCTGAATATTTCTTTAGTTGAAAATTCAAATGATGAACTCACAAGTTTTAATAGGAGGACATAAATTAGAAGAAACTCCTCAGTTCCTTTCGGCTTTAGAAGAAAGACAAACGAAGCTTTCGAAAGAATTTGATTTGAAGTTACAGGAATTCGAAAAAGAAAGACAACAAATAAAAGAAGATAAAGCACAAGTTGAACATTATAAAAAATTCTTATTACAATTAAGAGATATCATGATCGCTTTAACAACACGACTTAATGAGAGAAATGAAACAATAGATCAAATGCAAGAGGAAATTGATGCCTATGATAAAATTAACAAAGATTTAGAAGATATAATTGAGTTGCGAAATTACACAATTGAAAAATTAAAAGAAATGTTGAAAGCAAATAAAATCAATGTCCCAAATGATTTGATAGAGAATGTAAATTTTTTTGATAATAAAGAACAATAGATTAAAATATAATCCTAGAAAACAAAACAATGTTACAGATAAATTATACATTCCATATGAAGCTGAGAGAAATCCCAAGGAATATGAAAACGTTCCTATATCGATGTTGAATTCTGACGAAAAAATTCGTGAATTAAATTTAATTTTATCTGATTTCGAAGTATGGTCGATTAAAAATTAAAAATCACTTTTTAAAATATGTTTTATCTATTTACGAATTTAAATAATTTTAGAAAGAGTCGAATATTATGAAAATAGTATTACAAAAGTTCTTAAATAGTAATATCGATGGGAAAATTACGGTCAATGAATTAATGAAAAAATATTTAAATGATGAGACACAGGTAAAATCAATATATAATTAATCTTCAGTTAAAATTGAGAGAAATGGATGATATTAAATTTAACTTGGTAAGACAATTAGATTCAAAAGGTATTTAATAATATCATTTATTATAGACCAAATTATCAACAATCATAAACAAGATAATGAAAACTTATTAGAACATATTAATAAGCTCGAAAAGGTGATAGATAATCATGAAAACGAGAAAGCAGAAATTATTTCTATGAAAGAAGAGATTATTAAAAATTTGGAAAAAATGCTTAAAAAAATAGATTTGGATCAAAATGTCAAAACTGTAAAATTAGATATCATTTCCACATTGAAAGTTCTTTTGCAAAAAAGTGAAATTATTAATTCTAGTCAGAATAATATAAACAATTCTAATTTGAATTATTCAAAACAAATGAGTAATTCAAACCCTAATTTAATCAATCACCCGAATAACTATAATATTTCCAATTTTTTAACTAATAATCAGAATAATCAATATTTTGAAAATGATAAAATCAACTCTTCAAATTATAATATCAATAGTAATAACAATTTAAAAAGCAATTATTATAGCCCTGATACTTATAAACAAATAAATAATTTTGAAAATTTCAATTTGAATGATAATAATAGTAGGATTGTTCCACCGAATAAAATTCCTATTGATATTGGAAACTCTGGGACAAATCGTAGTACTTCTACAAGTAAATTTTTTTCTATTTTAATTATTATAAAAATTATTTAATTTAAAGATAATTATAATCGTCCAGTGTCAAACGCAAACAGTAATATCAGTAATACGAATAACAATCAAAATGCAATGAGTAGCCAAAGTACGATTTTAAATAATTTGCTAAATATAAACAACAAAAAAACCACCATTCAGAATATAAATTCAACTCCAAGTAAAAATAAACTCAACGAAAATTACTTTAATCCTCAAGAAAAAAATTTGAATCAGAACACAAAAATAGTCGGGATGAATAATAATAATTCAAATCTGAGGACGAATTTGAATAATCTCATAAATAATTCTCAATTAAATAATAGTAATCAAAATCTCGTTCATCCTGCTTCAACTGGTAATTTAATTGGGAGCAATGAAAAGACTAATGTGATTATGAACTTGCCAAGAAGCTCATCAAAAAATATTCCACAAAAAAATTTCAATAACCTAAATGATAACAATTACATAAGCAAATTTACAAATGCATACAAATAAATTTTCAAGGAAATAATTAAATATTTAATTCATTTTTTTAAATAAAACATTTAGAAAAAAGAAAAATTTATTCTTTTTTATCTTAACTTTAATATTACAAAATCTAGTTTAACTTATATATTTATTTCTTAATAGGTGAATTTAACTGCAATTGAAAATTAAACATTTTAAAACCAAACATGTATTTATTTTTAATATATTTTGGAAAAAAATTCTCTGAATTAATAGCAAATATTTTCCTCCAATTTTAAATAAAATAATTTAACCTCCTGTTTGACATCATTTAATATTAATAATAAAATATAATAAAATTTTACATTAATGTGTTATCAATCTGAAACCTATATTAATTTTTTAAAATTTTTATTTGTAATTGATTTCAATGAAAATGAGAAAATTGTCTTTATTAATTCCTCTTTTTCTTAAACTGCTTTCTTTCTTATCAGCAAATGATTTAATTAATAATGAAGATGATTTACAAGAAAATTCTTTTCTTTGGCAAGGATTGCATTATAAATGGGAAAGAGTTTTACTAAATTTTTTAACTCCTCATAGAGTTGGATCTATTGAAAGTAGATTTTCAAATGAAACTTTTTCTCAATTTTCTTCAAGTGCAAATTTAAAAATTCAATTTACTCCTGGTTTGAATGGTGATTATGCCTTTCCTTCAAGTAATTTTTCGATTTTATATTCGAAACAAAAGAGAGCGGAAAATTTAGCCTTTTTAGAAGAGAATTCAACCAAAAATACAAAGTTTTATAAAAGCATAATTTCATTTAATTTTACTGATGAAGCTAATCATTCAAAAAATCCGCATGCGGAATCAAAAGTTGATTAATTGATTAAAATTCCAAAATTCGACTATTTAGCTCCACAAACCATATTAAATGGATTTAAAATTGATATGAAATGTATTGATTCATCCTGCAATAGTAATGGAATTTGGCCCTATAAGTTGAATATTGACATCAGCAATTGCAGTGAAGATTCTGAAGATAAGACGAATTTTGATTGTCACTTAATTTTTGAATTGAATCGTGGCTGGACACCAGCTAAAGGTGGAGGAAAAGCTTTTAATTATAAAATGCTTTATGAAATAGAAGTTGATTTGATGACTATTTACTTGGCAAATTCTTATAATATAGTTGATGATATAATAAGGGAACAATCCACTTTGCATTCAAATGCAATAAAACTTACACGCTCTGTTGAATTGCAAAATTTAAGAAATAATCAAGATGTCATTTCATTTACCGGAATTACAGGGATAAGTTTTGAGTTATTAAAATATAAAAATTATAATGATCTTGGAAGATATATCGGTAATTTGCAATTTCAAGTCGGGAATACTAGAATTAATGAGATTCCACATGAAAAAAAAAAAAATATAAGTTATGACGCAATTTTAAATTTAAATGCTGCTCCTAAAACTACTTTTCCTTGTAATGTGGAATTATCTATGAAAACAAAATCTTTTATAACCGAAGATAAATCAATAAAAAGAGATTTAACTGCTAATGGAAAAGTTTGCAGAGATGATCTTTCAACTTTATTCTTTTGTAAACTAAGAAAAATGGAAAATTGTCAGAAAGATTCTGTATTAATCCAAGAAAGTTTAGAATAATAATCAAAATCCTTAAACAAATTTTTATAGATAAGTATTAATATTATAATTTAGTTATAAAGTAAAAAAAATTATTAAGTAAAGATCTGGTTTATTATTTATTTCTAAGAATAATTTTAATTTTTTACAAAACCTAAAATTTTTAATTAATTTAACTGACTCATTTGAAAAAGAAGTGTTTCAAACGAGATTGCCAGTTCGCTTTAAAATAGGCAAATATAAATTTCTTGAGGAAAATGCAAGTATAGTTAAATAATTAAATTTAATTATAAATTATTAAACATTAATAAGAATATAAATTGATCAAATAAACCTTTGATAAAGACTTAAAATTTACTTCTTGTAAAAATTTATACAAATCTTTTTCGAAAATAAAAAAAAGTCGATAAATAGAATCTCTAATTTTCATCATCTGAATCAGCATTTTTATTTTTCTTTTTGCCTTTTTTACCTTTGTTTTTATTCTTTTTGCCGAAATCCGGGTCAACAAGTAAACCTTCTTCATTTATATTAGGATTCACTTTCTGAGTTTTTTCTCTCTCAAGTTCTCTTTCCATTTGTTCTCTTTTTAATCTTTCTTTTTTTTCACAAATATGATAAATTCTTTTTTGCTCTGTTAACTTATTTGAATGTTTATTATACAAGCCTTCTTCCAACATATACTTTTTGTTTCTGATGTCCGATTCATATTCTTCATTGAAATGATCTAAATTAATATTATTTAGGTGCATAATTTTTATATCTTTATTCATTCAAAAATTTCACTTTATTTATATCAAAGTAAATTTGTTATTTTATTTATTAAGAGTAAAAGGAAAAAATTTATATTTATATTAAAAAAATTCAATATTTATTATTATTAATAATTACCATTTATAGTCTCACCGTCAGGAACATAAGAGCTATAATTGTTACTTACTGGTTTATAAGAAAGAGATGCTTTTCTAAAAGAAGTTGACTTTTTTCTTTTAGCTTTTGAATCAGTACTTTTTATTATTAATTCAATTTCTTTTAAATTTGAACTTTCAGCCCAATTGAGAAAATCAAAGTAATCTGATTCACTAGAAATTTGAATTTCTTCTTCTTCGACAAATAATTTGGAAATTTTTGTTAAATCAAACCTCTGTTGAGCTATTTCTATTAAAGCTTGGAAACTCATAGGAGGTTGAATTTGGAAAGTTTTCATTGAATGATTAAGAATCAAATCAAAATTGAAGTTATTGTTCATCAATGGATTTTTATTTTTTAAATTTAATTTAATTTTCAAAATAAAAATAATTATTTAATAAAATTCAAAACAAAATTATTGAGAAAGAAGTAATAAATTTTAGCTAATATTTGCCTTTTACAATATGAATATAGTTTGAATTTATATAAATATTATGTAAATTGGGACAAATTTTATTAACCTTTTAGAAAAGAATTCTCTGTTTATAATATTGATTTTTTTTCAAAAACTTTTGGTTTTATTTGTTACAAGTTTTTAAATTTATATCAATGATTAAAAATAAAATATATTATAATATAAAAATCAATTATTTTTAATAAAAAGATGTTTCTGATATGAGTAATTATTTTGAAAATAATAAAAATTACACGTAATCAGCCACTTTGAGCATAATTTTTTTTTTCAGTTTTAAATGTTTGTTTAAGAGTTTTCAATAAAAATTAATGAGATCAATTTAATGCTTTTATTAAAACTCATAAATTTCTTACAACAAAAATAAAAAATTAATTTTTTCCTGTATTTTTTGGTATGTTCTGATAATTGAATTATTGAGTTTAAATCAGAATTTCAAAATTCAAAAATTAATTTCCAAATTTAAATTTTATATAAAACAAATGGAAGAAAAACAAGAAATTGAACTAAACAAACTAAATAAACAAGAAAACATTAAAGAGATGAATTCAGAAAATATAATAGAAAATTTAGAAATGTCTCTAAATCAACCGAAAGTCGAAATTGATTTATCTTTAACAGTGAAAAAAGAAGATGAAACAACAATTGATAATAACTCCAATAATAAACAAGAATTTAAATTAGATATGAACTCAGATAATGAAAAAAGAAAATTAATGTTGTCTTATGATACAGAAGAAAACAGAGAGATATGTAATAATTAAATCTGAGCTTAAATTTTATTTTTTAGATGAATCATTTATGAATAATGTTAGTTATAGCTTATATGCTTCATTTTTTTAATTTTATAAAAAAAAGTTTTCTTTTTTTTAAAAACCTTTTAAAACCATGACATTTTGATTAAAGTAATATAATGTACTTCAATAGTAAAAAACAAAATTGCCGAATATTTCAATTCTGATTTTATTAACTCATTTGAACAAAAAAACTCTGAATTTTACAAAGATGTTGAAGAAATTAAATTTTCTTTTTATTTTATAGCAGTTGAAGGTAATTATAAAATAATAAAAAATTCGAATTTTATCAGTTTTATCAAAAAATATTCAAGAAAAATAAGTTTGTTAATTTCAAATTTCTCGAATATTATGTATTTCAAACTTTGAAATTTTATTCAAATTTAGCTGAAAGCTTAAAAAGTCAACTCCATCCACATCGACCTTATACAGCAACTTTGAAACACAATAAAATAGATTTGCAAAGGGACAAAAGTGAATCTTCTTTTCTTCATAAAAGCAGTATGTAAATTTATAAAAATTTTATAGAGCCCTCTGCTAATGAATCATTCTTTTCTAATAAACATTCTGCTCAAAAAGAAAAAAAATTTGAAAAATTAAAACCAAATGCCCTAACAAAATCAGTCGATATCGATAGAGAAAGTCTAAGAGCCAAAAAGCTAAATTTCAATACTGAAAGACACAATAAAGGAGATAGTTATAAAGTATTATTAAAAATTACTTTTTTTTATTTTACCCATTCAAGAAAAAAAACACAAAAAAATAAAATATCATAATCAATAATTATAGATTTTAAGTGAAAGTCAAAAAGAAATATCTACTCCCAAGAAAAATTCTAAGCCGAAATATCATTTGAATATCACAAACAGTAAAAGTATCAAAGAAAAAGATTACGAAAAAGAGGAAGAAAAAGAAAAATCTATAAATGAAAAGCCTACTTTAGCTGATAGAATGAAAACTACAGGAAAAATAAAAAGACCTATAATGAGTATCAAACCAAATACAAATTCCAATCCAAAGCCAAACAATACAAATTATGAAACGAACATCACTAGTAATTCTAATGCAAAGAGCCCTCTTGCAAGTAATTTTGCAGCTGATAGGCCAAATTTAAAGAAAGAAAAAAAAGCCGTTTTATCGAAAGACGATTTGAATATCAAACATAAAAAGCCTTTATTAGAAAATAATACTGTAGAAGGAGGTAAAAACATCAAAACCAATAAGGTTGAAAAAAAAACTAATTCTGATAAAAATGTCCATGAAGAAGTAGAAATTAATAATCTTGTTGAAAATTTAGCTACTAAAAAAAGCACAAATAAAATTCTTCCAGTTAATAAAAAGGCAAATGAGAAAAATGGCAACAATAAAACAGAAGAAGCACATGAACTTAAATATAAAAAAACTAGCGATAAAAGTGCAGATAAGGCAAAACATGAACTTCTGAAAGATAAAAAAGAAAATAAAAGCAGCGCGAAGTTAAATAAGATAAACAGTAATTTGCTTTACATTTTTAGTTGAAAATTTATAATCATAAATTAAAATTATTAATTAGATGAAAAGCAGAAAACTTCAGATTCTAAAAACACCAAAAATGAAAGTAAAAATGAAATTATAGAAAAGAAAAAAGATGCGGATTCCGCTCTTGATTCAAATGATACTGAAAATAAAAAGGAAGATAATACTCCTAAAACAAATATTTCAAATCAAATAATAGAAATAGATAATTCTGAGCAAATTCCTGTCAACGCACAAATTATGGATTCCGAAAATATCCCTTCTGAAAAAAATGTAGTATATAATGATTTTTAATCTATAATCCATTTAAATAAAATAAAAATAACAATAATATTTTTAATTAGGAACTCGTAGGAAATATCCAAAATGATTCTATATCTCCAATTCCTTTTGAAGATAAAAATGAAAATATAGATAATGGAAAATCAGCAATTTTTAAAGAAGATAAAAATAATTTATCACAAGAAAAATCCGAATTCTTTAAAGAAAATTCCTTAGACATAAAAATAGAAAATAAAGAGAGTATGTTAATTATTTAATTTAGATATCGATATTAACAGTAAACAATGAAAAATCTATGATATAAATTATACTTTTTAATTCATATTATCATTTATTGATAATTGATCCAAAAAATTTTAGATGAATAAATTAAGAACATTGCAGATTGTAATGAATTCAAAGAAATTTTGTATTAAATTTCATGATTAATTAAATTATAAAATAATTAATAGAACGATCCAATTGATGTAAAAATTAATTATTATTTAATAAATAACATTTTTAAGAGATTAACTACTGATGTCTCATTTTAATATTCAAATTCCTTGTAGACAATTCTTTCATAATTTTCAATCTTAATTTTTTGCATATAATTAATTTTTTAAAACCAAAATCTTTAAAATGAAAAGATGTGATTGTTTTGAAAAAAAAGAAAAATTCTTATTGAATAAGGTTTTTCATTATATCTTAAAAACTATGCTGATTTTTAGTTTTCATTCGCTTATTTATATTTGACATAATAATCAATCAATATAATTTTCATATTTTTTAAATTTAAAAAAAAAAAAAAATTAAAATTTAAATTAAAATTAAAATTTTTAATTTCTCGTAAATTTTAAGAAGAAGACATAATTTATAAGAAAATTATTTAAACTATATGAAATTGCTTTTGACAACGTTTATAATAATGTACTTTCATTTAAGAATTGCAGATAATTTGATCTAATAAGATTTAATGCTAAAAAATTTATTTTTTATGATAACATAAAAGGTATAATGATTTCAAAAAAATATCATTATGAAAAAATAAAATTCTAAAAAGGAAAATTTTTTTGAGTTTTCAGAAATATAAAGACATAATTTTCGAAAAAGAAGAAAAAATTATTATTCATCTGTCACTTATTGAATACCTTTAACTTAAATAAAGATAATATCCTTCTGTTTTAAATAATTTTTTAAAATTTTTTTTTGAAATTTTCTTCTTTGATTTTTTTCAAAAATTTTATCAAAGAAAATTTATTTTTTTAAAAAATAATAAAAATATAAATTAAGCCATTTAAATAAAAAATCTCCATTTGACTTGAAATTTCAAAAAAGTAAACTTACTATAATAAAAATCAATAATATTATAAAAATATACATAGAAAAATACTACTTTTCTCAGAAGATAGATATTACGAATGAAATAAAACAGTTTTGTGTTATTTAACCATGTCTTTTTCGAAAATTAATGAAAAATCCATCGGAGAAAATATAAAATTAAAAAGAAATATTTACATCAGAATAGAAAATTCTACTTTAGCAATTATTCAAAAAATTATAATTTATAATAAATCTTATAGAATGATTTTCCTTGAAAATTATCATCGTTTGTCCATATTTAGAAAAAATAAAAAATTAATTATTCAATTTTAATTAAGATTAGCCAACCAAATTTCAAATAAAAATACAAAATTAAATAAATAAAATGAACAACACAAAACATTAAATAAATTAAGATGGCCAAGAAAGGAGGAAATAAAGCTACCAAACCAAGAACCCCCGCTAAAAGCAAAAGCGTTCATGCATCTGCTCAAAAAAGCGGAAAAAAATCTGCTGCTAGGGTTGAGGAAGTCCAAGCCCCAGTTGTTGCTGCTCCAGTTGCTGCTCCAGCTGCTGCTAAACCAGTAAAAGCCCCCAAAGTAAAAAAGGCTGCTGCACCTAAAAAAGCTGCTAAGACTAAAGCCGCTAAACCAGCAAAAAAAGCTGTTGCTAAAAAACCCAAGACTCAAAGAGCAAAAAAACAAGCAACTAAAAAAGTTGCCAAAAAAACAACAAAAAAAGTTGCCAAGAAACCAGTCACTAAAAAAGCCAAAACTGCTAAAAAACATTAATGAATAAATTTGGATTCTTTTTATATAAAGCGACTTTAATTTTTAATTATTTATGAATTAAATAATTTTATAAAATAAAGTGAAAATTAAAAAAGAATTAAATAAAAATATGTCTCGTCTTCTTTTTTATTATATATATTATTCAAAATTTTTGATAGACAGAATTTTAATAATTATATATTTTGTTAATTATAATTTTTATTTTCCTGATTGTTAGAATATTGTATCAAATTTCTATCCCAATATTTATTAGTTTTTGGCATTTATTATATTGAGATTCTTTAGAAAACATTTCTAAATTTTTTTTAAAAGTAGACATTCCAAATTTAAATTTAAAAGAATAAAATTTTATGAATAATAATATCAAATAAATATTTAATCTTAAATAAGATAAAGAAACATGGAAAATGTTAAGATATAAAATAACTCTGTGTAATTGAATTTTTGATTTAACCTACATTTAGAAAGATTATAAATTGAGTTAATTTTTTCTGCAAATTTTTGAATCTGTTTTTAAGTATATCTCTTTTTTCATAATTAGTATGATCTTTTATATAAAAATTTGTTTTTTCTTTTCAATACACTAATTTTATGGAAATTTTGATTGCAGATCTTAAAATTTCTGTATACATTAACTTTGAAACTATTGTCTTTAAAAATTTTTTTTGTATTGCTGTATAAAAGGATAAATAACATTAAATATAATTTTTTACATATTTTTCAAATTAAAAGATTATTAAAAGTTGAATTAGATATATAACAATAACTAATATTTATTTTTTGAGACAAATATTTATATCTTTAATTTAAAAAAGTCTTTTATAGATGTAGAGCTCTAAGAGTTAGAAATAAAAATATAAATATTTAATAATAATTCCATTTTTATCGGTAGTTAGTTTGATGATAAATATGAATAGATCAATTTTATTATTAGGAACTAATCGAAACTGCGAAGAATTTAATTATTTAAAAAAATTTCTTAAAATTTTAAAATAAATTTTTTTAATTCTTAATATTGGATAAAACAAATTAAATAATTAAATTGTCAAAATCTTTAATTCAATTGTTGGCGTTTTCTCATCACAAATAAGTGCATTCTAGTTAATCAAGGCGATTAGAGTCTAGTTTAAATTAAAACAATATAAATAAGAATTTAAAACAAAAATAAAAACATCTAGATTTAAAGGAAAATTTTGATTAAATCACTCAATATAAAAATTCGAATAATTCTGATTAATTAGAAAAATAATTACTGGGATGTTAAAAACGAGAATTTCTCTAAAGTAGCTAAATTAATTTTAAAATAATATTTCCTTAAAAATTAAATTTATAGGAATAATAAGATGTAAAAATAAATTCTCGATATAATTTATTTTTATTGAGACTTTTAACTAAACTTAAAATATCATTTACATAGAAATATTTAACTTGTAATTTACAAATAATAATTGCTATTAAAAAATGGGAAATATTCCATCTGGAATGAATATGAGCCTATTTTGCAAATGCATTCAAGAACCAAAAATATTACAAAAAGAATTAGATGTACGATTAATAGAAAAAGCAAAAACTATTTCTCATAAATTAATAGAAATTATTCGTATTCAGTCTCATTTGCGAAAATTCATTGCAAGAAAAAAATATTTGAAAAAGCTTTTGGAAAGAACAACAGTAAAATCATTCGAAGAAGGTTTTGAGTTAAATCTGAGCAAAACCGATAATTCTTTAAAGTATACTAATGTCGGTTTAAGTTTTATTCAAATGAAAAATTGCGTTAAAAAACTTACTAAGAAAAAAAAGAATGTAATCACATATGAATACATTGATGAGAATTTCTTCCCAGAATTTCAACAAATCATAATAAAACTCGAGCAAGCACACGGAAATAATTTTATAGAAAAGTTTAATTCCTATTATAATAAAATCAATAAACTTTACGATGTCTCCAATAAAAATGAAATAACTCCTAATAAATCCTCTGTGATAAGTTCACTGAGGAAAGTTTTAGTTAAATATTCAGATAATTCTTATTTCAAAGGTTTTTTTGATATCGAAAATAAACGAGAAGGATATGGAGTTTTTATTTTTCAAGATCAAAGCAAATATGAAGGGAATCTAAAAAGTAATAACATGGAAGGCTACGGAAAACTTATTAATATAGAGGGTGATTTCTATGAAGGTGTTTTTAAAAATAATAAGTTTCATGGTGATGGCATTCTAATAAAATCTAATGGAGATAAATATAAAGGAGAATTCCTTGACGGATATAAACATGGAACAGGGGAGGAAAATTACAATAATGGTGTTTATACTTATAAAGGAATTTTTAAAAACAACTTAAAAAATGGAGAAGGAAAATTAAACAAAAGTGATAAGTTTGTTTATCAAGGCTGCTTTTTTATGGATATGATGGATGGTAAAGGAATCGCAAAGTGGACAGATGGTCGAGTATATCATGGAGAATGGAAAAACGATAAAATGCACGGAAGAGGCATTTTCTCTTGGCAGGATGGGGACAAGTATTACGGACAGTATGAAAACGATAAAAAAGCAGGCTATGGAGTGTTCATCTGGTCGGATAAGAAAAAATATGAAGGTCAATGGGTGAATGGTAAACAGCATGGAATGGGAGTTTTCACAAGTGAAGAATCTGTTATTTATGGAGTTTGGGAAAACGGTAATTTGGTGGAGAAGCAGAAAAATAAAAGAAATATTACTTATGATATTTTACTTTTGGAAATTAAATATACTTACGAAGATATAATTGATAATTTTGGAGGTATTTTTAAAAATGGGAATGCTTAAATGGAAATAATAATGATTTGTTTTATTAGTATAAGATTGGTTTTTTTTAAAACTGTAATAAATAAAGGTGAATCCAATTAATTCATGAAAGAGCATCTGTTTATTTTTAAATTCTCGTTTTTAAATTTTTTTCTTTGTGAAAACATTTCAAAGTTGGATTTCATTGAGGGTATTGTAAAAAAAAGTAAAAGAATAAATTGTAATTATTTGAAAATTTATATTAGAAATTTACGCATATTTAACTTAATTGAGAATTTATTACTAATGTTTTATACCTTTTAATCGATTAAATTTATTATTATCCTTAAAAAGAATACATAAAAAAGAAGAATCAATTTCGAAAACTATTATGATATTAATTATAAATTAATTACAAGCTTTTGTTTATCTCACAAATTATAATTGGTGGTCACCTTTATATTTTTATATGATTTTTCACATATTTAAATTCATATAAAACTATTCTCCTGAAATCGTAATCATCTAAAACCACTTAAATTCATAGATTTATTTATTTGAATTTCAAATTAGTCATAAACTATTTTATATTCAATTTATATTCAAGTAACTTGAATAATTTTTAAATCAGAATTTTTTTTAAGTTCATATTGTAATTAATGTATTTATAAATTTTATGTTATATTTATTATTTAAAATTTGTTATTTTTATTATGATCGGGAAAATTATGATTTTAATAGAAATGATTTTATAAATATCTACTTTTTTAGATGATTTTCTTAATTCAACAGCGAGCGAATCTCATAAATATTTATTGGATATCCAATAATTCTATAAAAGTTCGGTATCAATTGAAATAAATCTTGTATCAGGAATAATAAAAATATTATAAAAAAGAAAATAACTTAAAAAACGACTTATCATCTCTTAAAAATAAAATCATAGAAAGTGATATAGACTCAGATTAAACGGAGACTACATAATCATTTTCAAAGCATTGTTGAAAAATATTCAAGATAAAATCTTTATTATAAAAGTCATAATTAATAATATAAATTTTTTTTAGTATAACTTAATTATAAAACGCTTGAGTATTTAGTTTTTAAGACAGTAATAATATTCTTTTATTAAGATTTTTTTTATCCTGCAAATGTACTTACTTAATGCCTTTAAGGCAAGTCATTAAACAGAAATATATATCCAAATCAATTTTTAAAATTTAATAATAATAATTTATTTTTTGATTTTATAAATTATTAAACCTTTTAAAAACCATTAGCTTTGTTCTAGAAAATCAATTTACTTAAAAACTATTAATACAATTGCAATTAATGAATAGATCATGATTGTCAAAATTATTAAGAAGATCAAAATTTTATCGTTTACTAATAAATTCCGAATCATAGATAAAAAGTTTTTGGAATACTTCATTAAAATATTCTTTTCAATATCATAGTCATTTCTTAATCTGATGAACTCATCTTTATTATGCATAAGAAAAATATAATAATTTTTTGCAAAAATGAGTAAAATTAAGATTAATATATTTAAGCTTTATTGAGAATTAATTAAAACAAATTCTTGAAAATTTTTAATATCCATTTAAAAATTTCAATTATAAACTTTGCGTTCCCATTTTAAAATAGATAGATTATTTATTAATATTCTTTAGTAAAAGCTTCAAACATTCGAAATATTTTAATTAATTTATCCAGAGATTAATAATTTAAAATAATAATATATTCAATCCATTATAAAATTTTTTATAAATAAGAAGATTAAAAAAAATTTTACATGATAAAAGAAATTGAAAAATTAAATGTTTGTCTTAAAAAAAATCTAAAAAAAAGGTTAATTAATTGAAACGCGTTTTTTTAATTGGGTCAGTTAAAAAAAATTCATGTATCTTTTAAGTTTAGAAGAAGATGATTTCGGGATATCTAATTTTAAATCAAATTTTGAAAAAAAAAATTTTTATTCATTTAAACATGATGATTTATTGAAATATAAAAAAATAATTTATTCAAAATAAAACTTTGATTATTTTCAAAGTAATTTTTTTTATCATCATAAAAACATAATAATATAAATTTATTTAAATATAAATATGGAATAATTTATATTTATATTATATAAATAGATGGAAATAAAGACTCATTTTCTGAAACAAACGTTTTCTCAGATAAAATTGATTGGGAAGTTGATGGAAGTCATTATTGCGTTATGAAAGATTTCTATACTATAACCTGTCATCCTGATGGCACATGTGATGTTTTTAGGGAATTTGATCATTATGATGATGGCAATAACCCAGAGAAAGAGCCATTTGGATTAGGGAAAAGCACATTTACTGGAACTTACAATATCTTAGAAAACAACTCTGAAATCTTAAGAGTCAATATTGTCTTAACTAAAGAAACAACTAAATCGAGTTTATATGGAAAAATTCTTAGAAATGATGTAAATATAGAATTACAATACTCTTTCGATTTTATAGAAAATAGATTAAGAAATAGAAAAGGATTATCAAAGAACACTATTTTTTTCAAAAATATGAATTATAAAGATGATTCCACTGTTTTTGAAAGAGAAATAGACAAATTGAAGATACTTGGATTATCTAATGAAGAAATTATTGAAGGAATGTACAAATTTGATAAGAATATCATTCAATTTCTTTTTGATAAATTCACTGAATATAATTTAAAAGAAAATATTGCTTGGTAACAAGAAAAAGATGAAACTTATTGTAGAGATCATAAGATAGAAGAAGCATTATTTTAGTTTATTTTATCTAAAGGAGATAAGTTTGGTGCAATTGAAAACCTATCTGAGCTATTTAAAGAACTTTACTTAATTTTTGAGAAAAATGGAATAACAAACAAAGAATTAATTTATGAATATTTATGCAAAAATGAATAAGGCTGCAAAGGAACAGCTAGAAATTACTATGAATTTTACAATAGAAAAGTATTATATAAAGATCAAAATGAAGAGATGAAAACAATCTATAATTGTTTAAACGATGAAGAAAATTTGAGAATGTTAGTATTGAAGTATGGAGATGTTCGACAAGCAGTATATAGAATTAATCAAGATGCTGCATTTGATAAGTAATTATTGCAATTAAAAACATAGGGATTTACAGATTAACTAAAAAACAGAGAATCATTAAAAGATGCATCAGTACTTTCTACATATGAAGATCTTTATGCTATTTTGAAAATAAATTATGATAATAATCTTCTTCAAGAGTTTAATAAAATGAAAGAATACTGGGCACAATTTTCCAAAAATCTTTATGATGCTTATTTCCAAAATAACCAAGATTGGGTAATAACTGTACTAAAAGTAGTTTTTCCAGATCATTTCGAAATTTACCAAAATTTGGTTGAACCTGAAATACTCTTAAAAGCGATTGCAAGTAGACGTAATTTGGAAGACTTTAATTCTTTTCTTTATAGAAAAATCGATTATTTCAAAAATGAAGGAGTAACTATTTCTGAAGCAGAGATAATAAAATTACTATCTTATACAGATAATCTTAACGATGATTGTGATAAAGTCTTTGAATACCACAAAAATTATGAAGATTATCTACGAAAAAACGAGGAAATTAAGAAGAAATTTCCTGAACTTAATGATGATTTTTATAATATTAACGCTTTGGTGAGATATTACGGAGATGTTAAATTTTGCCTATATAGACATTTTGGTATAGATGCTAAGATTGCATATTCAGAAGATATAAAAATCTTAAAAGAAATTCCAGGATTTGAAAATCTTGATGACAAACTTGTATGTGAAAAATTATTATACTACGCAAATTTAGGAATTTCAAATAATTGGGAAAACATTATTTACTCTCTTAAATTTGAAGCTGATCCTGAAAAACTAAGTTTGATAAATGAATGTGGTTATCTTCCTTACTATAACCACAAGGAATATTATGAAGCTTTAGAGACTCACAATTGGGATAAAGATTGGATAAATATTTTCAAAAATTACAGAAAAATTTATGATTTATTTAAAGATAGATAAATAAATCAGAAAGAATTATTGCAAGCTATCAGGGACTGCAATGAAGAAATTGAATCGATTACTGAAAAATTTTCAAAAACTTTATCTTAAGAATATTGAATATTTTGATTAGAATAAATTAAATTCAATATGTTATAACATAAACTAAAGAAAAATATAATTTTATTCAAATCTAATAATTTTATTGTTTTACAATTTTTATTAAAACAAAAAAATGAAAAATATATTTATTTTTCTAATTTTTTAATTAGTAGTCATTTCTCTTGAATATCTTTTTCAATAAACTTAAAATTTACCTTGAGTCATTTTAAATTTCGTGATTTTATAAAACTTTTAATTTTTTTAC
>Ga0194116_10003487_pt1 | contig 18890 bp, 20 predicted proteins | sample TA2MahsurfametaG_4_FD_148617 | JGI IMG/M metagenome (GOLD analysis project Ga0194116, IMG submission 148617) | Freshwater microbial communities from Lake Tanganyika, Tanzania - TA2015008 Mahale S9 surface | ecosystem: Environmental > Aquatic > Freshwater > Lake | place: Tanzania: Lake...
CTATCAGCGATGTTGTCAAAGCGCATATTGATAAAATTGTCGAAGACAACAAAAATATGCGGTCTTATATCGGATCGGCTTAAAAGCCATACATCAGGGAGTATCACTTTTCAGGGGTCAGGCGAGTAGCAGTTTCGGTTTTGCCACGGAAGGCAAGCCGGATATCTTTCTGTGTATAGAAGTTTTGTGACATTATGGTATAGCGGATGTTTGGCCCGATAAGGAATTGTTCGTGCGCTATGGCGAAGGAGTTGAGGGGTTGATGGTGGAGGAAATTAGACCACTAAGCCGTTAAAATTTGTTTCATCTTGACCACCCAAGTCAAACACTGCAGAACATAAGAATGTGTGCTCTACGTTTACCGATCTATTTTTTCGCCGCTCTCGTTAGTGTCTTGCTTGCAGGGCTCTCGACGCTTGATGCGCAAACGAAGCTTGAAAAGCTCATTATTGAGACAAGATCCATACCCATTAGCTTTGACGTCGAGATCATGAGCACCGACGCGGAACGCCAACGCGGATTGATGGGGCGTGTTTATCTTCCTCAACAACGCGGCATGTTGTTTGACTTCGGTGTCCCGGAAGATGTGCGCATGTGGATGAAGGACACGCCTCTGCCGCTCGATATCATCTTTATTCGTGCCGATGGTACGATTGCGCGCATCACCAAAGGCGAACCTTTTTCAACCCGCGTTCTCCCTTCAGGCGAACCGGTTCTTGCGGTGCTTGAACTTAATGGCGGCACCAGCACGAGACTGAATATTCAACCAGGCAATGTCGTAAGGCATAAATTATTTGGAACGGCGAACTAGTTTTTTTTGAGTGCTAAATTCGTTTTGCCGATGAATTGTTGAGGCTCTTAAACCGTCATTGCGAGCGATTATTTCTTTTTCGCAGTTGCTTTCTTAGCAGTTGTCTTTTTCGCAGCGGCCTTTTTCGCAAGCGCTTTTGCCGCTGCTTTTTTGGTCGCGAGTTTTTCTACAGCTTCTTTTTTGCTGGTGCTTTCTTTGCTGCCGCTTTTTTCGCAGGCGCTTTCTTCGTGGCCGCACGGGTTTTTTTAGCCGGAGCATTTGCCGCGCGTTGCACGATCAGCGGAATGGCTTCTTCAAGCGTAACGGCGTCGGCACCCATGCCTTTCGGCAAAGTTGCATTGATACCATTCCAGCTGACATAGGGACCATAGCGTCCGTCGCGCGCAACGATGTCGCCGCCATCTGGATGTTGTCCAACCACACGACCAGGCGATGCCGCGCGACCAAAGCGTGATCCGCCACCACCGCTTTCTTTCGTGACAATCAAATCGATGGCGCGATTGGCACCAATGGTGAGCACATCATCAGCTGCAGTAAGGCTCGCATAAACTTTGCCATGCTGCACATAGGGACCGAAGCGTCCGATGCTGACCAGAATGGGTTCACCGCTCGTTGGATGTTTTGCCACTTCGCGTGGCAGAGAGAGAAGATTGAGCGCGATGTCGAGATCAACCGCACTGCGCGAAAGACCTTTCGGCAGGCCTTGGCGTTTTGGCTTTTTACCTTCGCCCAATTGCACATAGGGACCGAAGCGACCATCACGCAGGGAGACATCATCTCCCGTTACCGGATCTTTGCCGACAATTTGCGTACCCAGCGTGCCGCCTTCTGCCGCCGCATCGCCTTCACCATTCGGTGAACCAAGCTGACGCGTAAAGCGACAGTCCGGATAATTCGAGCATCCAACGAAAGCACCAAATTTTCCGAGCTTTAAAGAGAGGCGTCCGCCGCTGCATGAAGGACATGTCCGCGGATCGGCACCATCACCACGTGCGGGGAAAATATGCGGCCCCATGGTTTCATTCATCGCATCAAGCACTTTGGTGCGCTCAAGCTCTGTTATATCGGCAATTGCAGCAGAGAATTCTTTCCAGAATTTTCTTAAAACCTCTTTCCAGCCAATTTCAGAATTTGAAATCCGGTCGAGATCTTCTTCGAGGGCTGCGGTGAAATCATATTCGACATATTTCGAAAAAAAGCTTTCAAGGAAGCCCGTCACCAACATGCCCTTGTCTTCGGCATGAATGCGTTTCTTCTCAATGCGGATATAATCGCGATCGCGTAGAATAGCTAGCGTTGAGGCATACGTCGAAGGCCGGCCAATACCGAGTTCCTCCATGCGCTTGACGAGAGAGGCTTCCGAGAAGCGCGGCGGCGGCTCGGTGAAATGTTGTTCGGCCAAAATCGCGCGCTTTTCAAGCGCGTCATTGGCTTTCATCGCCGGTAATTTGTTTTTGTCTTCATCGTCGCCATCATCGTCGCGCGACTCTTGATAGAGCTTCAAGAAGCCGTCGAACAAAACAACCTGACCCGAAGCGCGGAAATCAAGTTTCCGAGTCTTGGCATCGGCTACAATATCAACGGATGTGCGTTCGAGCTCGGCGCTTTCCATCTGGCAGGCAAGCGTGCGTGTCCAGATCAGCTCATAAAGTTTCGCCTGATCGTCATCGATCAATTTACGCACTTGGTTCGGATGACGGAAAATATTGGTCGGGCGAATGGCTTCATGCGCTTCCTGCGCATTCTTCAATTTGGAATTATAGCGGCGCGGTGCTTGCGGCACATAATCATCACCGAATTCTTTACCGATCATCGAGCGAATTGACGAGACCGCTTCTGGCGCGAGATCGACACCATCGGTACGCATGTAGGTGATAAGGCCAACCGTCTCACCGCCAATATCAACACCTTCATAGAGACGCTGTGCAAGCTGCATCGTGCGCGCGGGCGCAAGCCCTAACTTACGGCTTGCTTCTTGTTGCAGCGTTGATGTCGTGAAAGGCGGATAGGGATTACGCTTTGCGGGCTTTGATTCAACTGACGCGACCGTGAAGCGCGCGGTTTCAAGCTCTTTCTTGAAAGTGTCTGCCTCTTTACCACAGCCAATATCAAGCTTGTTGATTTTCTTGTAATCAGCGCCAATAAGCCGCGCTTCGAATTCTTGGCCTTTCGGTGTCGCAAGCGTTGCGGCGATCGACCAATATTCGCGGCTTTGGAACATATCAATTTCGCGCTCGCGCTCGCAGACGAGACGCAAAGCTACCGATTGCACACGACCGGCCGATCGTGCACCCGGCAATTTGCGCCACAAAACGGGCGAGAGGCGGAAGCCCACGAGATAATCAAGCGCGCGACGCGCGAGATAAGCATCAACAAGCGCCTGATCGACATCGCGCGGATGCGCCATTGCGTCTTTAACGGCGTCTTTGGTGATCGCGTTGAAGGTGACGCGTTCGACGGGGATGCCTTTGAGCGCCTTACGCGCATTCAGTGTCTCGACAATATGCCACGAAATCGCTTCGCCTTCGCGATCCGGGTCGGTAGCGAGAATTAGGCCATCAGAATTTTTGACCGCGCTCGCAATCTCGGACACGCGTTTCGACGCCTTGCCGTCGATCGCCCAGGTCATGATGAAATCCTGATCAGGATCAACCGAGCCATCTTTCGGTGGCAAATCGCGGATATGGCCGAAAGAAGCGACCACATCATAGCCTTTGCCGAGATATTTGTTGATCGTCTTGGCCTTGGCGGGCGATTCGACGATGACAACTTTCATGATTTTTTTCCGGCTCAGACCAAAAAAACAGGCGGGGGGACCGCCGGCGAAGGGCTTCACATGGCGAAACTGGTCGTCAGGGTCAAGTCCCGCCCCGGAAAAATCCTCCCGAGCGGGCTAAGCGCTGTGAGGCGTGGATCATTCGTTTAAGGGCGTCTGCTTGCCTTGCGGCGGCGCCTTTCCCCCTTTATAGGCGAGGCAATATGTCAATCTCCCGTCGCGAACCCCGCTTGTTCCCGCATCGCCATCTCCTTGGTATCGAGGGGCTGACCCCGGAAGATATTTTGCAATTGCTCGATATGGCGGAGGAGGCGGTCGAGGTCTCCCGTCAGGTTGAAAAGAAAAAAGCGACGCTTCGCGGCCGCACCCAGATCAATCTCTTTTTTGAGGCCTCTACCCGCACGCAAGCGAGTTTTGAGCTTGCCGGTAAAAGGTTGGGCGCTGACGTTATGAATATGTCGGTTGCCTCGTCCTCGATCAAAAAGGGCGAGACACTGATTGATACCGCAATGACACTGAATGCAATGCGGCCCGATCTCATCGTCGTCCGCCATCATGCAGCAGGGGCTGTGGGACTGCTTGCGCGCAAAGTCGATTGCTCCGTCATCAATGCGGGCGATGGCGCTCATGAGCACCCCACGCAAGCGCTGCTTGACGCTTTGACCATTCGCCGCGCCAAGGGACGTATTCGCGGTCTCGTGGTGGCGATTTGCGGTGACATTCTTCATTCGCGCGTCGCACGGTCCAATCTCATTCTTTTGAATGCGCTCGGCGCTGAAGTGCGGGTGATCGGGCCGACCAACTTATTGCCTCGTGGCATCGAGAATATGGGCGCGCGCGTTTACACAAATATGCGCGAAGGATTGAAGGACGCTGACATTGTGATGATGTTGCGTCTGCAACGCGAGCGGATGAATGGTTCATTCGTTCCTTCAGTGAAAGAATATTTTCATTATTTCGGATTGGATCGCGAGAAACTTTCCGCTGCAAAGCCTGATGCGCTTGTGATGCATCCGGGCCCGATGAATCGCGGTGTTGAAATCGCGTCTGATATTGCTGATGGCGCGCAATCACTCATTCGTGAACAGGTTGAAATGGGCGTTGCGGTGCGCATGGCCGTGCTTGAAGCGCTTTCACGCCATTTGTCGAATGCGGAGGGGCGATGATGAGCGCTTCCCGTCCCACCCTCATCATCAATGCAAGGCTTATCGATCCTGAAACAGGTCGTGAAGAAGCGGGTGCCTTGGCGGTTGAGAATGGCGTCATTCGTGAAATGGGTCATGCGATTGATGCGTCATTGCCGCCAGATGGTGCGTTGGTTATTGATGCGCGTGGGCGCGCTTTGTCACCGGGTCTTGTAGATCTGCGCGCCTTTGTGGGTGAACCCAGAGCAGAACATCGCGAGTCGCTTGCATCAGCCAGTCGTGCGGCCGCTGCCGGTGGTGTGACGACCGTTGTCTGTATGCCTGATACAAATCCGCCAATCGATGACCCGGCGGTTGTCGATTACATCATTCGTCGTGCACGTGACACGGCGGGCGTGCGCCTCATTCCCTCTGCAGCGCTCACAAAAGGTCTGCATGGCAAAGAGATGACTGAATTCGGTTTATTGGGTGAAGCGGGTGCGGTGTTCTTTACCGATGGCGCGCGTTCAGTTTCAAACGCGCAAGTGATGCGCCGCGCTCTGACTTATGCGCGCGATTTCGATGCGTTAATTGTTCATCATGTAGAAGAGCCGTCTTTGTCTTCGGATGGTGTGATGAATGAAGGCGAGCTTGCCAGCCGTTTGGGATTGCCTGGCATTCCGAAAGCCGCTGAAACGATTATGTTAGAGCGCGATCTTGCGCTCGTGCGTTTGACTGGCGCGCGTTATCACGCGGCAATGATTTCATGTGCTGAATCGATTGCGATCATCGCGCGCGCTAAGGATGAAGGCCTGCCCGTCACCTGCGGCGTCTCGATTAATAATCTTGCGCTGAATGAAAATGACATCGGCTCTTACAGAACCTTTTTGAAGCTCTCGCCGCCTTTGCGTGCCGAAGAGGATCGCAGATCAATGATTGAGGGCGTGGCTTCAGGGATCATCGACGTCATTGTGTCCGATCATAATCCGCAAGATGTCGAAGCCAAACGGCAACCCTTTATTGAATGTGCAGATGGCGCCATCGGTCTTGAGACCATGCTGCCCGTTGCGCTTCGTCTGGTTCACAATGGTGACTTGTCACTCACAACTTTGATCCGTTCTTTGGCAACACGTCCGGCGGATCTTCTTAACATGAAGCAGGGGCGTTTGAAGAAAGGAGCGCCGGCAGATCTTATCTTGTTTGATCCTGATGAGCCTTTTGTTCTTGATCCCGATACGCTTCATTCGCGCTGTAAGAACACGCCCTTTGATGGCGCACGTCTGCAAGGCCGTGTTCATATGGCGATGGTGGCCGGTCGTATTGTTCAAGAATCTTGATTGCATTTAAGACCAAAAATAAGGTCGTGATGATGTCCGAAGATGTTCTTTCATTTCTCGCTGTGATTGTCGCCTATCTCTTGGGTTCAATTCCCTTTGGTGTCATTCTCACAAAAATTTTTGGCGCAGGCCATCTAAGAAGCATCGGTTCAGGCAATATCGGCGCGACAAATGTTTTGCGCACCGGACGCAAGGGTTTGGCAGCGGCAACCTTGATCGGTGATATGCTCAAAGGAACGGCTGCCGTTCTCGTCGCGCATTATGTTTTCGGTGCTGCAACGGACTTGCCTGCCGCGATTGCCGTGTTTTTGGGCCATCTCTTTCCGGTGTGGCTCAAATTCAAAGGCGGCAAAGGTGTTGCGACCTATCTTGGCGTGGCACTGGCGCTTGTGCCTATCGCGGCAGTTGCCTTTGCGGCAAGCTGGTTGCTAACCGTGCGACTTTCGCGTTATTCTTCTTTGTCGGCTCTTGTCGCGAGCCTCGTTACTCCTTTTGTGGCTGCGTATTTCAGCGATGTGTTTGCGGGTGGCGTTCTTTTCCTACTTACAATTGTGTTGTGGGTGACGCATCGCACAAATATTAAGCGGTTGATGGCGGGCACCGAAGGGCGGATCGGAGCCAAGAATGGCGCAACCTCCGAAGCCGGATCAACCGGCGGGTCAGTAACTCACTGATCGTCAGCGCCGCGATTGGATACGGTTAACCCGCACAACAAGCATCGGTCCTCGGACATTTCGCTCTTTGCTTAATCGCTATGGTGGTGCAGCGGCAGCGCTTGAAGCCCTGCCGTCGCTTCTTCAATCACAAGGGCGACCGTCAAAAGTTGTGAGCGTCGCGGAAGCGGAAGATGAAATCACGCGTGCATCTGCCATGGGTGTCCGTTTTATCGCGATGGGCGAGGCTGATTATCCTGCGCTTTTGCGTGTGATTGATTTGCGCCGCCCATCATTGGCGTGCATGGTCGTGTTTCAATTTTATCGAAACCCTCCGTAGCGATTGTCGGTTCACGCAACGCTTCGGCAGCAGGTTTGAAAATGGCGAGCGTTCTGGCGTCCGATCTCGGTAAACCTACTTTTGTGATCGTGTCAGGCCTTGCGCACGGCATAGATGCGTCGGCTCATCGCGCTTAATTATCATCGGGTAAGGTGGCGGTGCTCGCAGGCGGGCATGAAAAGCCTGATCCGGATGAACATCGCGATCTCATAGATGCGATTGCGGAAACGGGTTCGGTTTTCAGCGAAATGCCGATGGGGTGGGAACTGCGCGGTCGTGATTTTCCACGAAGGAACCGGATCATTTCTGGCTTGAGTTATGGGATTGTAATCGTCGAAGCGGCATTGCGTTCCGGTTCATTGATCACGGCGCGTTTTGCGGGCGAGCAGGGGCGCGATATTTTTGCCGTTCCGGGATCACCGCTTGATCCGCGATCGGAAGGCACCAATGCGCTGATACGTGACGGCGCGACGCTCATTACGTCTGCTGATCATGTTGCTGAAGCTTAGGGTCCGGTGCTCGGACGTCTGCGTTTTGCGGATGGCGCAGAGGAACCCAAAGATTTGTCCCTGGGCCCCTTCTGGGACGAGCTCGATCCCGATCTCGACACAGCAGAGAGGACATCCGCCTACGCCGAGGACGCACCGGACGACAAAAGGGAGGGACTTTAGCCGCGAGATGAACTTATGGCGTTGATTGGAACAACCCATTTGCCGATGACGATCTCGCCAGGCTTTCGGGGCATCCAGTCGCATCGGTCCGCAAATTACTCGTCGAGCTCGAACTCGAAGGACGGATTGCGCGGCAAGATGGCGGTTTGATTGCCGCCATCATACCAAGCTAGATTCCCTTAGGTCAGGTCACCACGTGATTTGGCGACTTGGCCATTGGCTTCAATCCGTGCCATTTCAAGTAAATAGGCCAGAAGATCGAAATTGGCTTACCGAGCAATGGCGTTGAGTTCGAACGTCATTTTGGCGAGATACACGGCGATTTCATCCTTATCATTCGCCAATTTTGATGAAGGGTTTGCGTGACGAGGAAATGTTGTTACGCTTCTCTCATCAAGTCTTTCGGCGAGGTGGGGTGCCATGGCTCAGTCCTCTTTCGGATTGGGTCTTCGGTTTTTCTAAAACGCTTGAGTAAGAACGCACTCAATCCGCGAATACAACTAATAACTGAGATTTTTACAAATTAACTCTTGCGGTTGTATAACGTCAATCCATAAAATTGATCAAGTCGACGCACACAAACTCAACTCTCCAACTTGACGTTGAGGAATAGACACCAGTCTTTTTCGAAATTGAAGAAATACACTGCGTTTAACATGTTAAATTGCGCAGCGAAGACCACTATAGGCTCAAAAACTCTCAGATTTTTCACGATTTCGGGTAAATTTTCGTTAGGGAATTATAAAAGCGCTATAAAGAAGCGGAATTGTGATCATCGCACAGAGTGTTTGGAGCGTTAGAATTTCTGCCATCAAGGTGGCGTTACCCCCTAATTGCCGCGCTAAAATATATGAGGCGCTCGCGGTTGGGACCGCCATGGCGAGAATCGTGACCGATAAAGCGGTACCGTCAACCAAAAAAGCACTGGCGAACAGAACTGCAAGCAGCGGCATTGCGATCAATTTGGCGAATAAAGGAATTAAATGACCCGAAGTGATCCGCGGAATTCGACGCAACTCGAGTCCCGCACCCGCAGCCAATAATCCTGCGGCAAGTGACGCCTGTCCGATTAAGGTAAGGGGTGAAAAAACAGCGGTCGGAATAAATTTAATAAGGGGATTGAGGAGAAGTCCAAACACACAAGACCATATAAAAGGATTTTTGAGGACCGCTTGGCCATAAATTGTCCAGGTTGTCTTCTGTTCTTGCGCGTAACGGGTCAGCACGCCGACGGAGAGAAAATTCAAAAGTGGGATCATGGCGGCAATCGCGACAGCGCATAATGTCGCGCCATCTCGACCATGAAAACTCGTCGCAAGGGCAAAGGCGACAAAGGAATTCCAGCGGATAGAACCTTGAAACACCGAGCTAAACGATGCTCCGTCGATATCAAAGTATTTTTCGAGAGCGGATCTCAAAAGAAGCAGTAAAACCGCAATGGTTAAAAGAGAGGCGACGAGCGTTGCGCCCATGCTGAGAAATGGCGTTGAGGCAAGATCGGCACTCGCCATGGTTGAAATAATCATCGCGGGAAACAGAATGAGATAGGTCACGCGTTCGAACCCGTCCCATGTGTCACGCCGGATGATATTTGTGGACTTTAGGAATGCACCGATAGCGATGATCAGAAATACGGTCAAAAGATTGGACAAAGCCGGCATGGGAAACGCTACTTTTTTACAAACCAACGAAACTTAAGAGAGTGGCACCGCTGAGATTCGGTCAATGAAGGCTTGGAGAAGATAGGCCGCCGCCATTTTATCGACGACCTCTGCGCGCCGCTCGCGCGATGTGTCGGCTTCAAGCAAAGTGCGGGTGACGGCAGCGGTCGAAAGCCGCTCATCCTGATAGAGAATCGGGAGCGGCGTCATTTTGGATAGATTTCTTGCGAAAGCGGTTGTCGCCTGAACGCGCGGTCCCATTGTTCCATCCATATTGACGGGGAGACCTAAAACAAAAGCGCCGACGCCGTGACGCTCGGCAAGTGCTAGAAGTGCCGCAGCGTCTTTGCCGAATTTCGTCCGGAAAATGGTTTCAACGGGGCTTGCGATCCGCCGTTCGACATCGGAAAGCGCGACGCCGATGGTTTTGGTGCCGAGATCGAGGCCCATGAGGCGGGCGGAACGGGGGAGCGCCGCGAGGCAGGCCCGTTCGGCATTGGGATCGCTGATCATCTTTTCTCTTATCCCCGCCTCGGGCCGCTAGCCAATAGAGTGCTGTGATACCCTGCCATTGCGGCGCGGACAAACCGGATGCTATAGGCCGGATACGGTTTTTAGATCAAACTTCGGCCCTGTGGCTGAATAGGAACGGGAGCGGATATGTCTGTCGATCAGGCGACCGTGCAGCGGATTGCGCGTTTGGCGCGGATCGCTGTCACCGACGAAGAAGTGCCCCATCTTCAGGGGGAACTGAATGCTATGTTGTCCTTCGTCGAGCAGCTCAACAGTGTGAATGTTGAGGGTGTTGAGCCGATGACCTCGGTGACGCCGATGGCGATGAAAAAACGCGTCGATGAAGTGACCGACGGCAACATCGCCGAGATCGTCACTGGTAATGCGCCGCAGACCGAGGATCATTATTTCCTCGTCCCCAAAGTTATTGAATAACGCAAAGCTCATTCATGACGGATTTGACCTCTCTCACTCTTGCGGAAGCGCGTGATGCGCTGAAAGCAAAAAAAATCTCTGCGCTCGAACTGACGGATGCGCATCTCAACGCCATGGAAAAAGCCAAGGCGTTGAACGCCTATGTGCTTGATACGCCCAAGCATGCGCGCGCGATGGCCAAAGCTTCTGACACAAAATTGCAGAAAGGTGAGGCGGGTTTGCTCGAAGGCATTCCGCTCGGTATTAAAGATCTTTACGCGACCAAAGGCGTCCGCACAACAGCGTGCTCAAAAATACTTTTGAATTTTGTTCCCGAATATGAATCGACGGTGACAAGTAAGCTATGGCGCGATGGCGCGGTGATGCTTGGCAAACTCAATAATGACGAATTCGCGATGGGTTCATCAAATGAGTCGTCTGCCTTTGGTCCTTCCGTCTCACCGATTTTGCCGCCGAATGTTTCTGCGGCGCAAGCCAAGGCAAAACTTGGCAATGGTAATAAAGGTCTACTCGTTCCGGGCGGATCATCAGGGGGATCAGCGGCAGCGATTGCGGCGCGTCTTTGTTTAGGCGCAACTGCAACCGATACAGGCGGGTCGATCCGTCAACCGGCAGCCTTTACAGGCACGGTTGGAATGAAGCCGACTTATGGTCGCTGTTCGCGCTGGGGCATTGTGGCTTTCGCCTCATCGCTTGATCAAGCCGGACCGATTGCCAAGACCGTGCGCGATACGGCGATCATGCTGCGATCGATGGCAGGGCATGATCCGAAAGACACGACATCAGTTGATCGCGCGGTGCCTGATTACGAAGCCGCGATTGGTAAGTCGATCAAAGGTATGAAAATAGGTATCCCGAAAGAATACCGTGTCGATGGCATGTCGCAAGAAATCGATGCGCTCTGGTCGAAGGGTGCTGAATGGTTGAAACAAGCCGGCGCTGAGATTGTTGAAATCTCTCTTCCGCATACACATTACGCTTTGCCTGCTTATTATATTGTTGCGCCGGCTGAGGCGTCATCCAATCTCGCGCGTTATGATGGTGTGCGCTATGGCGTGCGTGTGCCGGGTAAAGACATCATCGACTTGTATGAGAAGACGCGCGCCAATGGGTTTGGTGTGGAAGTGCGTCGCCGCATCATGATCGGCACTTATGTTTTGTCTGCGGGTTATTATGACGCCTATTATGTGCGCGCGCAGAAAATCCGCACGCTCATCAAACAGGATTTTGAAAAGGCTTATGATTCGGGTGTCGATGCGGTTTTAACACCCGCAACGCCATCGCCTGCATTTGGTATTGGTGAGAAGAGCGGCGCTGATCCGGTTGAAATGTATCTCAATGATATTTTCACGGTGACTGTGAATATGGCGGGTCTTCCGGGTCTCGCCGTTCCCGCGGGTGTTTCGAAAGAAGGTTTGCCTTTGGGCCTTCAATTGATTGGTCGTCCCTTCGATGAGGAAATACTCTTCTCATTGGGTGAAGTGATCGAACAAGCCGCCGGCCGCACGAAATTGCCGGATGCGTGGTGGGCGTGATGAAAGCACCGAAGGATTGCGTCAATATGGGGGAATTGCGACAAGCAATTGACGCGATTGATACCGATCTTGTCGCGTTGCTTGCCAAGCGCTTTACTTATATTGATCGAGCAGCAGAGATTAAACTGCTCGTCGGATTGCCACCGCGTACGTCAGATCGTGTTCAACAAGTGATTGATCAGGTTCGGGCTCAAGCAATAGAACTGAATCTCGATCCCGACTTAATCGAGAATATTTGGAGTCAATTGATTGAAAACAGCATCGCACGCGAAACGCGATTGATGGACCATCAAGTCTCCCTTGGAAAAAATGAAAAGTGAAGCAATTCGAATGACCTTCAGAGAATTTGAGGCTTTTCTTCTATGAACGCAATTGTCGATAGCCGTACGCCGGACCCCAAGAAATTTATCAAGGGCGCGACGGGGGATTGGGAAATTATCATCGGTCTCGAGATCCACGCGCAAGTGACATCAAAAGCGAAGCTCTTTTCTGGTGCGTCGGCTGAATATGGCGGCGATCCGAACGCTCATGTTGCGCTCGTTGACGCGGCGATGCCCGGCATGTTGCCGGTGATCAATGAAGAATGCGTGAAGCAAGCCATACGCTCTGGTCTTGGTTTGAACGCTCAGATCAATTTGCGCTCGGTGTTTGATCGCAAAAATTATTTCTATCCCGATTTGCCGCAAGGCTATCAGATCAGCCAATATAAAAGCCCGATCGTTGGTGAAGGGAAAGTGATTGTTGATTTGCCCGAAAGTGGTGGTCAGATCACAGTCGGTATTGAGCGTCTGCATCTTGAGCAAGACGCCGGAAAATCTTTGCATGATCAATCACCGACGATGAGCTTTGTCGATCTCAATCGCTCGGGCGTGGCGTTGATGGAAATTGTGTCAAAGCCCGATATCCGCTCATCAGAAGAAGCACGCGCTTATGTCACGAAACTGCGCACGATTTTGCGTTACTTGGGCACATGCGATGGCAATATGGATGAAGGCTCTTTGCGTGCAGACGTGAACGTCTCCGTGCGTCGTCCAGGTGGTGCATTCGGTACGCGTTGCGAAATAAAAAACGTGAATTCGATCCGCTTCATGGGTCAAGCGATTGAATATGAAGCGCGTCGTCAAGTTGGTATCTTGGAAGATGGTGGCACGATTGATCAAGAAACGCGCCTCTATGATGCAGCGAAGGGTGAGACACGCTCTATGCGCACGAAAGAAGAAGCGCATGATTATCGCTATTTCCCCGATCCCGATTTGCTGCCGCTCGAATTCACGCAAAGCTACGTCGATGAATTAAAAGCGCATTTGCCCGAGTTACCGGACGCAAAAAAAGCACGTTTCATCGCTGATTATGGGTTGACCACATATGACGCTTCTGTGCTCGTCGGCGAGCGCGATCAAGCCGATTATTTTGAAAGCGTAGCGCAGGGCCGCGATGGGAAGCTCGCGGCAAATTGGGTGATTAATGAACTCTTTGGCCGTTTGAATAAGGAAGGCAAAGACGTCACAACGTCACCTGTTTCCTCCCAACAACTCGGCGCGATTGTCGATCTGATTTCTGAAGGCACGATTTCAGGTAAACTCGCAAAAGATTTGTTCGAGATTGTGTGGACCGAAGGCGGGGATCCACGCGCCATCGTTGAAGCGCGCGGTATGAAGCAGATGACCGATACGGGCGCGATTGAAAAAGCCATTGATGCTGTGATTGCGGCAAACCCCGATAAAGTCGAACAAGCCAAAGCCAAGCCCACAATGATCGGCTGGTTTGTCGGCCAAGTGATGAAAGAAACGGGTGGTAAGGCTAACCCGCAGGCGGTGAATGATTTGCTGAAGGCGAAACTCGGAATTCAATAAAATTTATTCCGTTTGGCTGACCAGGTCTTGAACTTCCGACGGTGTCGCACAATCTCCCGTGCTCTTTCACGAAAGGGCCATCATGGTTGAATTTTCTGAGGCAGGTACGCCTTTAACACGTAATGATGTCGATGAGGTGCTTGATCTCATCGGCGCTGAGGAAGCAGCCCTTTGGGCTGTGCTTGCCGTTGAAACATCCGGTTCAGGATTTTTACCGGATCGTCGTTCAAAAATTTTGTTTGAACGGCATTATTTTCATCGTTTAACGGATGGGCGCTTCGACGCGGATTACTCCGAGATTAGCGCAAAAAGTGCCGGTGGATATGGTGCCGCTGGCACGCATCAATATGACCGATTGAACATCGCGCTTCAACTTGATGAAGCAGCCGCGTTGCAAAGCGCATCATGGGGCCTAGGTCAAATCATGGGCAGTCATTTCGCAAAACTGGGCTACGCAACGCCTATCGAGATGGTTGAAACTTTTGCACGTTCGGAAGGCGAGCAACTCACGGCGATTGCAAAATTTCTGATCGCCGAAGGTCTGGTCGATGTCATACGCGAAAAAAACTGGGCTGAATTCGCGCGTGTCTATAATGGGCCAAGTTACGCGATCAACCGCTATGATGAAAAACTTGCATCTTATTATGAGCGATTTACAAATGGCCCATTGCCTGATTTGACGCTAAGGGCCGCGCAGCTTCTTCTCGTTTATGAAGGCTTTAAGATCGTAATTGATGGTGCGTTTGGTCCAGCAACATCAGCGGCGCTTAGCGATTATCAACGCAAAAAAAATCTGCCCGTTACAGGGCAGTTGGACGATGCAACGAAAGCCGCTCTTTCACTTTAATTTAAAACGCCTTGCACAAACTCCGCGCCGAATACGCCAGGGGCTAAAATAACGGCGGCCCATAAAAGAGCGGAAGCGACATTGGCCAATTGGAACGGAATGAGCGGCATGGTTGTGGCACCGGCAATCAGCGGAACAATGGCGCGTAAGGGCCCAAAAAATCGTCCGAAAAAAACAGCCAGGATTCCGTAGCGTTCAAACATGCGATGTCCGCGCTCTATCATCTCGGGATGATTTTTAAGCGGCCATGAGGCGGCAATTTGATTGTGATAGTGATAGCCGAGCCAATAAGAGAGCCAGTCGCCAATCATGGCGCCAATGGCTGCACCAGCCCAAAGCGGCCAGAATTCGAGACCGGCTGCACCGATCAATGCACCGATGCCCCATAGAATAATCGTTGCAGGAATAAGAAGAGAGACAAAGGCAAGCGATTCCCCGAACGCCAAAAGGAAAACAATCGGCACGGCCCATTCTTGATGAGTTTTGACGAGATCAAGTGTCGATTCAACAAGAGACATGGTTCAAACTGTTTAATCTCAGGGTGTGAGAAAAGTCAGATCAACGTTGCGTGTCGGAGATAGGTATTCTTCTTGTCAAAATCATGGGGGCGTGAAAGATTCTTGTCACATTCTTTTTCAAAATCCCAATTTTGTGAAAAACTTAAGGGAGACTGCGACCGATGACCGCAAGTTACAAATTATATGGCCTCTTTCGTTCGGCGCCTTCCTATAAAGTTGGTTTGATGCTCACGCTCTGTGATGAAGCCTTTGACTATGTTCACGTGAATTTGCGCGAAGGAGCGCATAAAAAGCCTGACTATTTAAAGATCAATCGCTTCGGACAAGTTCCTGCGCTTGTTGACAATTCAAATGGTAAAACATTGTGCCAGTCGGGTGCGATCCTCGAATATCTTGCCGACAAAACCGGAAAATTCGGAGGCGCTTCGCTAGATGATCGGTTGCGTGCCCGTGAATGGCTCTTTTGGGGCTGGGATAAATTCGATGTACCCGTCTATCGGTTGCGTGCATGGAAGCTTGGTTTTCGTCCGCTTGAGCTGGCGGTGGTCGAACTTTATCAAGCAGAGCGCAAAGCCGCTTTTGATGTCCTTGAAAGCCATTTTGCGTCTGGTCATGATTACCTCGCCGGTGATCATGCGACCATCGCCGATATCGATCTTTATGGGGTCGCTGCTGTTGCGCATCAGGGCGATTATGATGTGTCCGCTCATCCTCATGTTGTCTCATGGATGAAACGCATTGAGGCATTGCCGCATTTCAAATCGCAAGCGACTTTGTTGCCGCAAGAAAGTCGCAAGGCATAGTTTTTTGATAATGAGTTTAATTGAAGGGATTCATTGATGGCACAAGCGCAAACAAAGCCAATTGATCTTTATTATTGGCCTACACCGAATGGCTGGAAGGTTACCATCATGCTTGAGGAATGTGGTCTTCCTTATGATGTGAAGCTGATCAATATTGGTAAGGGCGATCAATTCGAACCTTCGTTTTTGAAGATATCGCCGAATAATCGTATCCCGGCGATCCTTGATCATGATGGTCCGGGTAGCCAGCCGATTTCTGTTTTTGAATCGGGAGCGATCCTTCAATATTTCGGACGCAAGACGGGAAAATTTTATCCTGCGGTTGAGCGTAAACGCGTTGCCGTTGAAGAGTGGCTTTTTTGGCAGGTGGGGGGATTAGGTCCGATGTCAGGCCAAGCCAATCATTTCCGCAATTATGCGCCGGAAAAAGTTGAGTACGGCATCAATCGCTACACAAATGAAGTGAACCGTCTTTATGGCGTGATGAATCGTCAACTCGCTGATCACGAATATCTTGCAGGCGATTACTCGATTGCGGATATGGCATCGATCGGCTGGATGAAGAGTGCGGAACGGCTCGGCCAAAATCTCAATGAATTCCCGCATCTCAAACGCTGGTATGATGCGGTCCTCGCGCGCCCCGCGGTTGATCGCGGTATTGCCGTCGGCGCAGAAGTCCCGCGCGCAAATCTTGCGACCGACAAGGAAGCGCAAGCCGTTCTTTTTGGTCAAAAGGCCCGATATATATCGTAAAATAAAAAAAGCCCCAGCGCGATACGCAGCCGGGGTTAAGAAGTCACAGATGGGAGGAATTTGGACGACATCCAAAGCCCAAACCACTTACGCCCGCCGCAGTGAACGGATCACCCTTGCTGCCGAAATTTAAAGCAATTTTTGAGGCAAATTGCCGCGGATTTCGTAAAAATCATCGTAATTTAAGGCATTTGATGGAAGGAAAGCCGCGTCGGCGTGTCGCGACGAATTTCACGGAAGCCCGCGTTTCGTAATACCTCTCGCCGCACATCAAAGGCATAAGCGATCAGTGAGCGCTGCTTCTGGAAGTGAAACAGATTTTTCTGGATGAAGTAATCGAGCGCTGCGGCGTCGAAGGGATTAAAAAGAAATACGAGCGTAGGGGCGGCAGGTAACGCATAATCACGCGCGTCGGTTTCGATGATGTCTGATTGGACTAATCCTGCCCGACGCATATTCGCGCGCGCAGCCGAAACAAGGCGCGGTGCGAATTCAAGACCTGATATGCGATCAAATCCACCTTTCAAGCCCATATAAACACAGGCCTTTCCTTTACCGCATCCGACATCAATGAAATGCGTGAGACGCGGTGTAGATTTTCTCGCTTGTCTTAAGATACGCGCTAGATAGCGAACAGGAATGGGTTGATAGAAAGTTGCACGCGCGAGTGTTGACTCATCGGCGGGACCATAATCGATTTGCTCAATGATCCCTTCAACATCAACACCGTTCCATTTCTCGAACCAACGGTCTCGCCAATCGGGATCATAATATTTTTCGGTTTCAACCATAACGCCACTGATAAGAACTTTTCGTGCGATCATTCTTATACGCGTAAAAATGAAAAAGCCCGCGATTTTCATCGCGGGCTTTCCACATTAAATTTTAGGCGTTCTCGGTGATCAATGCGCATGCGAGCGATTGCCGCCGCCAATGACGAGATAGACAACGGCAGCGATCACAACACCGAAGAACCAGCCATAGATACCCCACCACGGCGGCAACACTGTTGTGAAGAAGGGTAGGATCGTCGAGAAGATGCCGGCAATACCGGCTGCGATGAAGCCCTGATGTTCCAGCCACCAGAGAAGCGGAACTCACCATTTTCATCATAAAGCGCTTCGACATGGAGATGGCCTTTCCGGATCAAATAATAATCCGCCATCATCACGCCGAAGATCGGGCCCATGGTTGAGCCGATAAAGTTCACGAATTGCGCCGCGCCGCCTTCCCAAGGAGCGAACGGATAAAGTACGAGCGCGATCAACGCTGCGATATAGCCGCCCTTCTTCAAGTCGATTGTACGCGGGAAGACGTTCGCGAAGTCGAATGCCGGTGAAAGGAAATTGGCAACAACATTGATACCGAGCGTTGCGACCGCGAAGGTCAACGCGGCAAGAAGCGCCAAGAACCAGCTTTCGAATTTTGCCGAGATCTGATCCGGATGGAGCAGAACTTCGCCATAGACCTTGAAGGCTGCTGTCGTCGTGATGCCTGCCACAAGCGTGAAGAGGATCAGATTAACAGGCAAACCCCAGAGATTTCCGGTGCATACCGCATTCTCGTCTTTCGCATAACGCGAGAAGTCGCAGAAATTGAGATAAACCGCTCCGAAATAAGTGATCCACGTCGCAGCCACCGCGAAGAGCGCAGCAACTGAACCAGGCTCGCCAAAATTACCGGCATCTTTAATCTTCTCAAGCAATACATCTTTCGGAATTTATGAATCAAAAGAAATGCCGCCAGCTTGCACCGACAAAGCGATTGCCAAGATCAATATCATAATCCATACGGCAGGACCTGCTCAATCTTGGAACTTACGAACCGTTTCCATACCGCGTTGAATGATGAGGAGCTGCAAGGCCCATACGATCACATAGCAGATCACTTCGAGAGTTGAGTGACCGAGCATGTTGCAGAGGAATCATAGCGTGAATCGCTCGAATGTCGAGCAATTCATCATTCTAAAGTTGTAGATTAGCCCCTCTGGAGGGCGCGATCCGCCGCCGTTTCGGGGATCCACCACTCGAATCCCTGCTTGGTTCGATGGTAGCGGGGCCAGGGATGCTCAAGCGGCGGATCATAATCGCACCAAGGTACTTCCCACTTTGAGCCGCCAATCCCGCCACCGGTGCGCTCATCAAATTCTTGGCGGGCCGATTTTCTAAATTCCGGATCGGCGATGATGTCGAACAGAGTGAGCCCGATGGTCTTGGCGGCTTTATTCAGCATCGGGTCGATCGTCTCGTTCATGCCGCCA
>Ga0194116_10003488_pt1 | contig 18887 bp, 16 predicted proteins | sample TA2MahsurfametaG_4_FD_148617 | JGI IMG/M metagenome (GOLD analysis project Ga0194116, IMG submission 148617) | Freshwater microbial communities from Lake Tanganyika, Tanzania - TA2015008 Mahale S9 surface | ecosystem: Environmental > Aquatic > Freshwater > Lake | place: Tanzania: Lake...
GCATCTCGCTCGGGCTGGCCGCGCGTCTCACGATGCTCGTCACCGTTGCCATCACTGTCGTTCTCGGCGTGCTACCGACCTTCGTGCTTCGCCTCAGCGACACCCTCACCACACTCGCGCGCTGACCTCGCGTAACTTCCTCTGTTCGAGTGAGATCATGGCGTCGTCTGACCCAATCGGGCTCAGTCGATAAGCCCGCTATGTCGTGCTACACGCGGTGACGAATGCGTCGAAGAGTCGTTGTTGATCACCGGTTTGAGCCGCATCATCTTCGGGGTGCCACTGCACTCCGACTGCGAATCGACATGACTCGTGTTCCACCGCTTCGATGACGCCATCTGGGGCTCGGCCAGTGACCACGAGTGACGGTGCGATGTCCTTCAGCGCCTGATGGTGATAGGAGTGTGATTGCTCGGGACACTCGGTCTGCATCGCGCGCGCGATGCGTGAGCCGCCCGAGAGCGAGATCGGGTGGTACGTGTTCCAGTGGCTTTCGCGATCGCTGAGTACGTCACCGAGATCTTGGTGCAGCGTGCCTCCAAGTGCCACGTTCAGTACCTGAACGCCACGGCAGATCGCGAGCAGTGGTTTGTCTTGTCGAATCGCTTCTCGCACCACGGCGAACTCGAAGTCGTCGTGCGCCTCGACGATCCCATACACCGTGTTGCTGCGGCGCGATTCGCCATAGCGGGTCGGGTCGATGTCTCCGCCACCCTGGATGAGCACACCCTCGACCGCTGCGACGAGGTCCGCCGCCTTATCAATGTGTTCGGCCAGTGGCGCAACGGTCATCACGATGCCGCCGGCTCGTGCAACTGCCTCCGCATACTTCAACCCGTTGGAATAGCTATCGCCGCGCACGCCCGTTGCATTGGTCGTCAACTTGCCGGGCAGCAGAATTCTCGGTGCCACGCAGCGTCTAGCGACCCGTGACTTCGGAGAGTTCGTACCCCTCGGCTTTCGCACCGGCAATCAATGTGTCGGCATGGTCACGACCGCGAACCTCGAGCACTACTTGCACGCCGGTTTCACGCACATGCAAGTCGACACCCTCACGAACATGTTCAACCTCGATCAAGTTGGCACCGTGTTGGGCAAACAGCGTCAACAACCGTGCCAGACCCCCGGGACGATCGCTGATGCGCGCGAACACGATCAACCGGCGACCACGCAGCGTTTCGTGTCGACGCACCAGACCAGTGAGCAGCCCGAGGTCGGCATTGCCGCCGGACAACACGACGCAGGTGGTGCCGTGATCAGCAGGTTTGATGCGGTCGGTGATGAGCGCAGAAACACCAACTGCGCCACCACCTTCGACGAAGAACTTTGCGCGCTCGAGCAGCAGCATCATCGCATCCGCAACGCTGTCTTCGTTGACATCGATGACTTCATCGACCCACTTGTCGATGAGCGGTGCAGTCACGTCACCTGGAACTTTCACTGCGATACCATCGGCGAGCGTCGCAATCGGGCCGCGCGGTGCCGAGCCGTACACATACGGGGCACACGTCGAAATTTGTACACCGATCACCTTGATTGACGGGTCGAACTGTTTGACCGTGAGGGCGACGCCGCTCAGCAGTCCACCGCCACCGAGTGGCACGATCACCTGAGAGAGATCGGGAATGTCTTCAATCAACTCAAGCCCAAGTGTCGCCTGGCCAGTGACGACGTCAGGGTCATCATATGGATGGCAGAAGACCATCCCGGTTTCGGCCGCGCGTGCCTGGGCATGTGCAACAGCAACATCGAGGCTGTCGCCGCCTTCGTGCACGATTGCGCCGTAGCCACGACATGCCGCCATCTTGGCGAGCGAAGCACCAGCTGGAACAAAAATCTCGCACGGCACGCCGAAGTGCCGCGCCCCGAACGCGAGGGCCTGTGCGTGGTTTCCCGCGCTGCCGGCGACGACACCCTTGCGGGCACGATCACCAAGCACCGCAAGCTTGTTCATTACGCCGCGAATCTTGAAGGCACCAGTGCGCTGCAAGTTCTCGGCTTTCAGCACGATGGAGCCACCGCAGCGTTCACTGAGATGGGCCGACGGTGCCACCGGTGTGCGCGTAACGACCTTGCGGTCACGCTCACTGACATGGCGAACCTGCTCGAGCGAAATTGCGACGGCGCCCACGCGGCTCATGCAACAACTACGGTATCGCTGTGCGTGCGTTGGTGGTCGGCAATCGTGGCGATGCAGATCCCGGGCTCGTCGGTGCGCGGCTCGCTGAAGTCGGCTTTGCCTTGGAGCGCAATGAACGTGAGTATCCGCGCGAATGGAGATCACTCGCCGGGATTGATGTGTTGCTACTGCTCGGCTCGGAGTGGTCGGTGTATTGGGAGGGCAACGAGAAGGAGGTTGCCGCCGAAGTCGATCTCGTAAGAACGGCAATCACGCGTGGTGTGCCGATCTTCGCCATCTGTTACGGCGCACAACTCGTCGCACACGCACTCGGTGGCACGGTGAGTCGCTCGCAACAGCCCGAAGTCGGTTGGCATGCGGTGTCGAGCACCGCACAGCCCGAACTTTTGGCGCACACCTGGTTGCAGTGGCACTACGACGTATTCACTGTGCCGCCGAGCCTCACCGCAATCGCGGCGAACGATGTCGGACCGCAGGCCATGGTCGGGAAGCGACTTTTCGCCACACAGTTCCACCCGGAGGCGACCACCAAGATCATCACCCGCTGGAGTCAGGGTGCCGGCACCCAAGAACTGCACAAACTCGGCATCGACCACAAGCACCTCTGCGAAATCTCCACCGAACGGGTAGCAAACATCGCACCCATCACAGCACGCCTCGTCGACTGGTTTCTCGCCGAAGTATCGAGCTAGTCAAGAAGCCGAGTTATCCGACGAAGAATCTCATCCTGAATCTCCTGTGCACCCTGCACACTGAGGTGATCGTTTGCCGAACCAGCAGTTGTGAACAAAAGTTCGTCTCCGCGAGAAAATGGACACAGGTCGTCCGTGCAGAGCAGGCGATGAAGATCGATGAATGCGACACGACCGGGTGGTGCTGTACGTGATAGATCTTGCCGGAAGTCATCAGAGGCACCCACAATCGCACTGCTCAATGAGCGAGCAGTACCTCGCAATTCACCCTCTGACTCCATGTCAGCTTGCTCTCGAAACATCACTGGTGCCGCTCCAACAAACAGCACATTGCCCCCGCGTATCAGGATCTGATTGAGTGATTGGCTGAGTGACTCAAGAAAGAAGGTTTGTCGTGCGTTTTGCGTATTAGGAGACTGACAGTCGCCCCCCTGCACTATCGGGCAGACGACACGCAGATCAAACCGTGGGGCAAGCTCACGACTTCCAGCGAAGAGTGCGGCGTAGTCGGCCATGACTACGACCGGGTCGGGTGTTTTCTGGATCATGGTAAGCACATCTTGATAATGCTCTCGGCAGTAGTGGTTGGTGGTTCGACTAGCCTCGCGGAACTGATCGAGAAAGAACCCCCAATCAGCGTCAACAAACGGACAGCCAGCCCTGGCTGCAACCACCAATGGAACGTTGAGTTGATCGGCAATGCTTCGCAGCGCTTGAGCCAAGGCCCCCGCATGCGAGTCGCCAATCAAGAAGACCGTCTGAGAGACAAATGCGTCTGGGTCGATGCAATCCTCTTCAGCCACTTGACAATCACCAAGCAACCACTGTTCCTGCGTCCATGATTCGGTAGTAGGACGACCAACTGAGATCGCTCCAGCTGCATTTGCTCCGACGATCAGTGCTGTCGTAACCAGAATCCCTGCACCAGCGAGACGACGGCTCTTCGGGAGTGCAATAGAGCCGCGCCAGCGTTGCTCAACGTACACGTACGAAAGATGTGCGGGAACAAGAGCACTGAGCACGGCTACCAAGGCCATCAACTGACTATCTCTGCCGGCGATTGATTGGTTGACGAGGAGCAGAACCGGCCAATGCCACAGGTACCAGCCGTATGAACGGTCACCCAGCCAGCCCATGAATCTCCCGAAAACTGAACGGTGACCCAAGATGTAGTGCGCGGATGACCCAGGAGCACTCCCGAGCACAATGATTACTGCAGTGGCCGCAACCGGGAACGCAGCGATCCAACCAGGAAAGATCGAGCGGTTATCGACGACAAGCGATGTGACCGTCAATGACGTGATCGTTAGGGCAATCCACAACGGGTCACGAACTCGCGTGCGAACTGTTTCTGGAAGTGAGACCGCAATGATTGATCCGACCAAGAACTCCCAGATTCGGGTTCCAGGGAAGAAGAACGCAATGAGGCGCGGCTCACGACCGAACAGGATCGGCGGACCCCACGTGAGCCACAATTCGGTGATGAAAGAGCCCAACGCTAATGCCGTTAGTACGAGCACAATGTTCCGAGTCAGTCGTGTCAGCCGTAGTAGAGCCAAGAGCACTATCGGGAAGACGAGATAGATCTGTTCTTCCACACCGAGAGACCATGTGTGTAGTAGCGGATTTAGCTCTGGGCCAGTGGAGAAATATCCAGATTCCTGCGTGAGGAAGACGAGATTGGAGACACTGAGAAGTGCGGCAAGAGCAGTTTGCGAGATGTCGCGATGGGGGAGCCAATAGCCACCAAACCAAGAAATGATGACTACGAAAAGCACCACCAGATACAACGCCGGGAGAATGCGACGTAGTCGCTTGGCATAAAAGGCAAAGAGAGAGGCCCGTAGATCTTGGGTATTTCCACTAATGATGCTCTTCGTGATGACGAAGCCTGATATCACGAAAAAGACGTCAACTCCGATGAATCCACCAGGCAACACTCCCGTGTGATAGAGCGCAACGAGAATTACTGCGACCGCGCGAAGCCCCTGGACATCGCTTCGCATCTGGGTGACTTATGACCTTAAGTCAAGTACGAGACGATTCTTTTGTGAGTACAGAACAACCCCTACATCGGCTAGATCTGCGACGGTTGGAATGCCTGGAGGTGATGTGTCGTCAAAGTAAAAATGGGTGACACCGAGATCAGTTAGCCGACCAGCATTCGTGCGAGATGGACTCTGTGCGAATTCTAGGCTTGCGCTGATTCGGTCCAAAACCCAACTTGGGTACTTCTGGCCGCCGACCACGAATCTTGGCCCCTCTATTAGCACCGGCACGCGAGTCAGTGCTGAAACCAAAAAGCTACTGCCACCCTCCGTGCAGTGTGGAGGGTCGATGCACAAGTCCCGATTGGTCGCAATCCTCCACGATTTATCGCTATTCTCGCGAATCCATTGAAGAGCCTCAAGATCATCGGGTGGTGCAACTTGCTTCTGAGCATTCCCATAGTTCACATCGGCTAGATAAGCTCCAATTTGGAGCCCGATCAGCGACATCATTCCGCATACAAGAACTCTCGAACGAAGCAAACGCGGAATATCCGAAAGGGAGCCAGAAATCGGTCTGGAGCATGCATGTAGAGCTAGACCAAAGAGTCCGGCACAGACCACAACACCGAGAGGCAGCAAAAGTTGGATGGAGTAGGGGATGGGATCTTTCAGATTGAGTCTGCTACCAACAACTTCAGTTACATGAACCCACTCACTGAGCAGCCACCAACATCCGGCGAGACTAAGAATCAGGACCAGTCCAAGAACATACCCACGAATTCGCGCGTTATCAGCTAGCTGAGCGACTACTGCTCCTGCCAGCGGAGCACCAACACTCAGCGCGGCGCCAAGGACATATTGCTCTGAGCTATTGCCAGTGATGAACAACGATGACAAGCCAGCAATCCAAACACTGGCTGCAAGCAGCCCGCCGATACGGTTCGAGTTGGAAGACCTAATTCCATGACCGAGGAGCATGAGCAGTGGTCCTGCCGTCAAGAGACTTACGACTGCAATAGCAAGTACCGGCGAGAAGAGTCTCAATACGCCAGTGGTCGGAAGTCCGAACCAACCCGCATGAAGCCTTACGCGCCGCTGCTCCCATTCATGGGGTGACAGAAAAAGCAAATAAACCATCGCTAGCGAGAACAGGGAAGTGAGTGAGACGGCGAGGGTGAGAAGGATAGCCGCACGGCGTTTTATCGCCCTCAGCACAGTGAGTATCACCATGATCACTATTGGAGTGATGTAATGGGGCTTGGCCATGAAGATTGCCATCAGCGTGATGACCAAGGCGGTAACGGTCACGGTCGAGTAAGATTGATAAATCAATAGTACGAGCAAAATTGCCGACAATAACCAAATGTGCCCCAGAACATTCGACGTGTTCTCCGCAACGATGAGTCGATTATCGACGATTGGGTAGTTTGTCATGAAAAGCATGAGCGCGGCCAAGAGGGGTGCCATACGCGAAGTGGTGAACTGGCGCACGATGCCAAACACGAGTAAACAGATCGTCAGATACCCAAAGGCGGGAGCAAGGTGGAGACTCGAAATCAGCGGCTCGGCATCGGTCAGTCGCCCAAGTGTCCCTGACCACGCGAGCGACAGCCAGTGGTATCGCAGCGACGAGCCATAAGCCGCGATGTGTTCGGTGGGTCCGCTATTCGATACAGAGAATGACAATGCTTCACTGAAGATGAGATCGTCAGACCCAAAATACAGTGGCTCGAGCTTCCACTCAATAGATGAAACTCTTGGACGCAGAAGAGATGCCAGCGCGATGCTCGACAATGAGATAGCTAGTGCAACGATTGACTCAAGTCGATGCCCGCTAGATGTCAGCTTCAGAACAACTACTGCGCCGACAATCAGCACAGCGGCGGCGATAAGCCGTCCAGAAGATACCTGACCACGAGCAACGAATAGGGTAAATGCGCCCACGATTGTGACCAGCCCTGACTCGGAAACTGCTCCTCTGTCAAAGACCTGCGTCGTGGTAACCAACTGAGTTGACTGAATCTTGCTTGTGGCGATCGTGAGTACCGTTATGGCGACGAGTATCGCGCTGATGAGAACTGCATCTCGAAGCCAACTTGTGGTCACTAATCGGATGGCTTGATCTAATACCACTATCGCAATGGCCCCGAACGAAGCCGAGATCCCCACTGCACCGGGGGCACCAAGAGTGCTAGGACGCGTGATTAATCGCAGAAGCTGCCAGCCAAGAAGTGTTTGCAAGCCCAGCACCAGGAGCGCTCGCAAAAGCGTTTCGGTTGGTGTGCCGAGATACCACAACCACGTTGCGAGCAGAAGTAAAAGCGACGAGGCCAGCCGCCTTACTTCCATCCGTCTATGTTTGCACACCCGTCGTGCGATACTCTGGCGATTGGTGTTTACCCAAAAGTTGGAGCGTGCAACAGAATTAATCTTTCACTTCGAGTCAGATGCGGAACTATGCTTCTGAAACACAAAGTTGCACGCGTCGCCGCTCACGCGGCCCCGATTCTGCCTAGACGTATCAGAGCTAGACTTGAGCGAGTCAAGAACTTTCTGCATGCCGAGCGACAGCTTCGGGAAATCTTTGCTGATGGCACCTTGGTTGACAGCGAGCCGGGTGTGTGGAGCGTTAGCCCGACGCCCGACAGTGACAAACTCTCCAACTTCTACTCACACCAGTATTGGAGCGGTCGGTCTGATTCTCGGATGATGCTGCGTCCGCGCGACGTGGATCAGTTTCTCTACCTGCGGAAGATTAACTCAGAGATTACAGGACGTATCCCTGCGAAGGCGCTCAACTTCGGAAGCGGTCATGGCGGTATGTCATACCTATTGGTTGCTGCTGGCTTTGCAGTGACAAATCTTGATCTGTTTGATGTAGAGGTGCCAGGAGCCATTCATGTGCGGTCGCTCGACGAGGTGAAAGGAACCTTTGCCCTCATCTATGCCAGTCACAGCATTGAGCACGTTATCGATATCCGTGAAACGATGGCGCAACTCATTGCACAGTTACAGCCGGGTGGGTATCTATTTGTTGAAGTACCCAATAGTGAGTATCCGGCTTACGTCGAAGGTTCGGGGACCAATCGAAAACCTCGTCTTCATCCACCTCATACGCAGTACATTACGCGTCAATACTTCACAACGCTACCGCTCACGACAGTTGCGCTCGAAACGATCTGCTACGAAGGTAGTGAGGTTGGCAGGACTGTTGCTAACGCATCAGAGGGGGAAGTGATTCGGTATGTGGGACGCAAGAGCTGAGGAGTTACGCAGTACCCAACTTAAGGATCACCCACGGACCACTCACGAAGACGACTTCATCTGGGGCTGAAAAATTACTGACACCCCGAGGTAGATAGGCAAGGTACCACTGGGCGCTAAATGTCTCGAGAGCTTTGCGGTTCTCCTCAGTAGGTTCGCACGCATAGAGGAGTGAGGCACGAACACGAGGCTCGAAATCAACACCACTAGCCAGTGAGCCATAGTTCGGGGCGGCAGCCACGAATCTTCTCTTGGTCAAAACCATGGGTGTGAAATAGTTCTGCTTCTCTGCATATTCTGTCAGCCAGCCTGCTTGCTCGTCTCGAGAATAAGCACATGTGTCCGCAAGTACGGGGTCGCTAAAGAAAGCGTTAGAGGCCACGACATCATCAATGTCGGTGTTCGTGACGATCCATTGTGCTGCCAACCGAAGATCTGGTGCACCCAGTTGACCATCAACGACACCCGAACGCATCAGTGGCTGCATCGGAAGGGTCGTCCAGTTGATAGCTCCGTTGGTTACTGATAACAGCAGCAGAGCGTAGAGTATGACATCAAGCCGGCTTTGCCCGCTGTTGTCACGACTGCGCGCTACGCTCACGATTGCAGTTATTCCCAGAACGATGCAAGTAGCAGATGCGCCAACGACTGCAAGTCGTTCGGATAGTCCATCTACAAAGACATTCGGCAGCGAGAGTGCTACGGGACTTTGTGGTAACGCAAAGACTGGAATCATGATTGCAGCACCGATCGCCGTTAATGTGGGCAGGAAACCAATTCTCTGAATCGGTTCGAGTCTCTGTTGTGGTGTTCTTCGAATCAAGTCGACCACCACCACCGGAATCAGGGCAACAACGGTCACTTGCAGAAAATGCAGCTGTGTTTCTGACACTCGATCACTGAACATTGCAAAAAGATAACCGACCCCGAGCGAAGCCAGCGAGACCACTCCGACACCGCGCATCTCAGTGAGTTGGAGCCAGCGAACTGATGCGGCTGCAACAATGCTCGTCATGGCGACGAGCATTGTTGCAGCAAACAGCGATATAAAGATGAAGTCACGATTGACCGTAGCAATCGCATTCAACCAATTCTCGAACCCGACAAACTGTTTGGTGAAGGACCAGGGTCGCCGGATGTCAAACGCCATACCGCTCGTAGATTTCACCCCGAGTAGCAAATTTATCCCAAGAGTCGTACCGAGAACTACGAGCTGGGTGAGCGCCACCCAATTTCGAATATTGAGCATAAGCACGGCACCTACAATGAGAACTGCTGCGAGGGGAAGCGCGACAGCAGTCTTGACACTAAGTAGTGCATGGACCACGATGAGTAGTGGCACAAATCCGGACCAGCGAAATGCAGTTCTTGCCCAAACGAAGACGAGAATCGGCACCGCCACGAGGTAGACCGCGGCAAAACTACGGTTGTTAACGCCGAAGACTCCGTAGTGATTGGGATACACCATGGTTGTGGAAGCAAGACAGGTAGAGGCGGCTGCTAGCAAAGCGCGGCGGTTGTTTCCGAGTATTTCTATCATGAACCCCCACACCAGGAGGGCAAGGAGCAGACCCGAGACCACAAAGTCGACGCGAGTGCCGACAACGAAGTCGGCAACCCCAGCCGCCTGCTCAATGAGACCTAGCGTGGCAAAGTTCAGCCACTGATAGGAGAGGGGAATACCTGAACCGAGCACGTCCATGGCCGGACCAAAGGAATATGCCGCATTGTTCAGATATTCAAGTTCATCAAGCCCATAACCGGGAAGCCACCAGTCGGCGGGACGTCGGAGAATCGCCACTACGAGTGCAATCGCCATTACTCCGCATGAGGCAATTCCAGTCCGCAGAGAGAATCTTGGTGCCGATGTGTGGGAAGTGCTGCCGATGAGAAGAGCGATGGTCACAAGGCCCGCAGAGCCGGGCAACATTAGCCATATCCAAGTTTGCGCGACAAGCACGATTGCGAGCAAGCAGAGAATTGCGGCCTGGCTCGCACCAAGCGCTTGAGGCGTTGGAGAAAAATTAGCGAGTCTCCGCTGCCTAATGCGGTGACTGAAACTGACCATCAGGCCGCAGGTTCCTACCAGCGGTAGGGCAGCAGATCGCAGCGATATAAGGCGTAGTGCCTGGTCTAAAACTGTCCAGATTGGAATTATTACGGTGATTCCGACAGCCAACTGCAATAGCTGGTTTGATTGCTTGAACATTAAACGTGAGAGTGAATAACCACTAAATCCAAGAACAAAAAAAATGAGATTCAGCCGGAGAGAACCGACTAGCGAAACACCTGCCGTGAGATTCGCGATGAGCAAGGCACCCGATAAGAATAAAGTAGTTCTGAAGCCTTGCTTAAAAAATAGTCTCACGAAATTCCTGCATCAATAACTGAATCAGCAATCACCATTTTAGAATAGGAGCGAAATAAGCGGCTACGGCATTCACAAACCACGACCGTATGTTGGCTCATCTATTTCGTCAATTCAACGAAGATGAAGTTCTGATCGCTGAAGATGACGCGGCTGGTTAGACCAATCTGAGCCATGACTGTCTGACTAGCACCTGTGGCGTCTAGGAGAAAATGCGTTGCTCCCATGCCCAGCAATTCATTCTTCCTTGGTGTGGTGGGACTATCGGTGAACTCCAGTATGCGACTCAAGGAATCTTGATTTGGGAACCCTGCAGTCAAGACCTCATTCAATATCAACGGGCTCGGCTCTCGATGTGCCAAAGCCGGAACGAAGAGACGCCGGTAGTCGTTTCGAGAGCAGTTTGTCTCGCGACAGAAACCAAAGTTTGTAGCGATAACGGCATCAGTCGTGGTCGCCTCACGAATCTTGTCCATGACACGCAATTCTGTCGAAGTTGGGAATTCTGCTCGTTGTGGAAGCTCTCCAACTTGTGAAACTCGTCCAAAACTCCCCAAAACGACACTTGTAATCACTAAAACGTTCGCTATCAATTGGAGACGGTGTTGTCGATTCACCTGTGAGTGCACCACCAGGTGAGCGCCCAACCAGCACAAAACGACGACTCCCAGGGCGAGACTGCACTGCACTGCACGGCCTGGTGATAGTCGACTCAGAATCGGGGAACCGATGAACATCACTGCAACCGCTGATAGCAACAGCTCAGACCATGACATGTGGATGCCCCATTTCAGAGTGAGAATTTGCCCAAGGCCGCAAACGCGAACAGCAATACCGAGAGCGATGACCGCGAGAGCAGCATTAATGAAATAGGTGTCCCCATTGGCGTTGATCCAGAACTCGGCGCCAATTGCTGGGATTGCCGCAATAGCTATATTCCGTAACTCATTCGTTTGCCGAGATTCAGGTAGCTCGACCAGAATCGGTGCCAGTCGAACGAGAATCCAAAGAATTGAGACCAATACTCCCAATTGAGCTGACGGTACAGCCTCAACGAGTGATCGCAGACCCACTACTACTTGACCAGTGCCCCACGAGCTGGAGATGAGTCCGAAATAGACAGCAACAAAGCTAGCTACTACCGCAACGGCATCCCCGATTTCGATTGCGCGGGGACGTCGCCTTTCCTGTAGTGATTTTATTATCAAGAGTGCTCCCCAGATCACCACCAGCACTGCGCCAAAAGGACCTTTTGCCAATGTGGTGGCACCAGTGAAGATACCCAGGAGTACCCACCTGCGACTGAGACAGGTCAACTTTCGGCCATCAGTCAAGAGGTAGCAAGCGACGGTGGCGAGCATCCATATCTGCCCGAAGATGTTTGACGTGTTCTCGACAAAGATTGTGGTGAGCCGAAGCCCTGCTGAGCTTAGGAGGAACATCGAAACAGCACCCGCCATTGGTAGAAGCTTCGACTTGACGCTTGTCTGCAGTGCTGTGACAATCAACGCGGTTATCACGACGTATCCGATAGTCGGTGCGAGCAGGCCGCTCATCGTGAGTGGCTCAATGTTGGCAATACGACCAGTAGCGCCTGTCCAAGCAAAAGACAGCCAGTGATATCGCAATGCAAGTGATTGCGACGGATCAAGGAATGGCCCACGAACATCGATAATGTACGCCAGTGCTTCCGAAAAAATAATGTCATCGCTGCCTGTTCGGATGAGTCGATCACCCCAACCGCGCCACGGCGCAGCAGACTGTAGCAAGGCGGGAAGAGTAACCACGGTGACAATGACAGCCGAACTCAGCCAGAGTCGGCGAGGTTCCAATGTCACTGCGTGTGGTCGTCGTGTTATAAACACCACGAACAGAACCAATATCCCAGTTGTCAATGTGCGGAGCGAACTTACATGTTCGCGGGCACCAAGAACTGCGACACCCACAGACGCAGCGACAATCGCATCTGATTGAGAAATTCGTGTGAAGCATGGGCGACGTGGAAAAGAGGTCCTTTTCTTCTCTCTCGCAATCGACCACGAATACACGATGCTTGGTAGAAGCACTCCAACGATCGCACTGAAAAGGAGTAGTTCGATTAGACGGCTGTCAAAGACGATTGCGGTCTGCCGTACGGCGACCAGGACAAGCGACCCCGTTGCGAAACCCATCCCGATGTTTTCGCAGGCTGAAGTTTGTCGTCGTCCAGAGAACCGTTGCCAAATCACACTTCCAAATCCAATCTGCAGAGCGACAACTGCGATTGTTCGCAACGACTCCCCGATGCTGACTCCGATTGACAACCAATACGCGAGCACGACGCTGGCGAGCAACGGGTAGAGTGCAGCGCTCGTAGAACTGCTGTTATCAATAGCACGCTTTGAGTTAGGCACTGCAGTTGATTTTGCCATGTTGGCGGCGGAGACTCAGACTTTCTTGGCGACCAGCAATATCTCGCCAGACAGCGTGAGCTTGACTAGTCCTTTCCACGGAAGGCTCTGCATCAGCCAGACAAGTGGTCGCATCACTCGATAGCGGTTGAGGGACTGCGCAAGAGATGCAATGGAGAAAAACATGGTTAACTGTTGCTGCCCCATGACTGCAAAACCGCACGATTGAAGGAGCATCGTCAATGAAGACTTCGTGAAATATTGGATGTGCATTCCTTGGTACCACCACCAACGCTTACCGAGAAGTCTTGGCAGCAGTGCGTGACGGTCGCCCGTATAAATAAAGAGAAGACCGGAATCGGTAAGCAACTGATGGACTGCCGTAATCTCCTTTTGAGGATTATCGAGATGCTCGATTACACCCCACGTCGTGGACGTATCGTAACACCGTTCAGTCTTCATCTCGAAAATTGCATGCGGTGAATCCGAGTGAGATTTCAGGACCGTTGTAACAGTTTGATCCTGAGATTATAAGACTTGTAGGCCTTAAGTCTGATAACTTCAACAATCTCAGCAGAATACTTTCTGCGATAATGCTCAACTAGGCGAGAGTTATGAGTACTTGTACAGAGAGTCGTTATTCCTTCGTCTACTTCTTTTCGAATAGCTGTTTCAAGAAGCCGAGATCCGACACCGTTCGATCGCGCTTCATGTGCGACAGCGAACAACGAAATGGACCGTTGGCATTGTTCGTCTCTGGACCTGTCCCGCCGTAGTTCATGCCACAGAATTGGCCAAAGCTTTGGATGTCGAAGGACCACAACTGCCGCAGTGCAAGCCAGCTCCAAGTTTAGGCATACAGGTCGCAAGAGGTAGGTTGGACTTACGACGAGCACCCCACGAGTCTCTCCGTCGTCGTCAGTTGCGACCCACGTTGTTACTTCCCGATGACATGTTAGCCATGTTAGGTATCTCAGTCGAGTCCTGGTTGGAAGGTGCGACATCAAACCAACTCCCAGAGCTTCCCTTTGGATTTCAACTATAGAGAGGAGATTTTCCTCGGCGATTCTTTGAATGTGATGGTTCATGCTGACTTCATAGCCTTGTGGTTAGCAACACTCTGGAGGCGAAAGCCTCGAAGATATAGCGGTGAACGAGTAGGTGAACAGCATTCGGATAAATCGCGACTTACTGGTTCCGGTAAGTCGGTCCTTAAAAGTTACTGGCACCTCAAGAATTGAGGAACCATCGCGGCTTAAGCAGCACGCAAGGCGAATAAAATAATCGCCGTAGCCAGAAAATACGGTTGCACAGAGATGTGGCTTGATCACGAGCGCTGGTGCAGTCCAAAACCCGCCCAGGCAATCACGAACCTGAATTCCGAGGATGTTTCGAACCAACACATTGAATGTCGCACTGGCTCGGTAATGTCGTTTACTTGCCATAGAGCCGCCAGATACGAACCGAGAACCTATAACGACGTCAAAGGGTGGGGCGACTGACAGCAGTTTTCTCGTATCGATTGGATCATGCGTAAAGTCTGTGTCCATCACAAGTACCTGTTCGTATTCGGCAGCGCGCAGTCCGTCAAGTATGGATCCAGCCAGACTCCTCGAAGAAACTCGACGGATGAGGCGATCAATTTGAGTGTCGAGGTGTGATAGCGCCTGGTCTGCGGTTCCGTCAGCGCTTGAGTCATCCACCACGATGAATTGAAGACTGTGGTCACTTTCCAAGTTATGCCGGAGTGCTTGGATCAGCAGACCAATGTTTTCGGACTCGTTGAAGGTTGGTAGGACGATAGAAACTCTCACGGGATTGCTTTCAGGACTAGGCAAACTAATGCATCACCAGAAACACCTCTATTAACGGATCGGCGTAGGAGTGGAGAGAATGGCCTGAGGTATCCTCGCCGAAATCGTTTTGAAACTACCCATGGTGAATTGTTCACTCGTCTCAGTTTGCTGATAAGGCCAAACGGGGCAAGCAAATCATTGAGCGCTGTCGAGAGCCCGGTTCCGTAAGTGATTGACGAGACTATCTCGAACCCGTGGTTTCTGAATCGCGCTTCCCATTCAGAAACAGAGTATGCGTGGTAGTGCTTCCAAAACCTATTGTAGAAGCACCGATAACGGACTTCTAGTCTTCGTAGGCGTAAGAACGCGAGTCCCAGAGAGATAAGCGAATACCGTTCGAATCGGTCAGTTGGCACGGTTGCGACGAACTGTCCACTTGGTACCAGAACTCGGTGGACGTCGCGAAGCACCTCATCAAGGTCTTGAATATGTTCAAGGACACTGTTGCTAAAGACGGTAGTTACCGACTTGGACTTGAACGGCAAGTTGTCGCCTCTTGATCTGCACATCAACCCGTAGTTATGTCCGGAGCGTGTTGCGAACTCGGTTTCTGCTGAGGAGGGGTCGACGGCAAGCTCAACATGGTCATGTGTGAATACATGTCTTGCAAATATTCCATCTCCACTCCCCAGATCAAGAATTGGTGGCGCAAACTTTAGTGAGCGCAAGATTCGAAGTTCGGTGAGTCTCTCCAGAGCAAGAGCTAGTGGAACTTCGGAGCAGTAATCCAGAACTTCATCGCTGGTTAGATCACTAAACATTTTTCAGAAGCTCGCTACAGACTCGTTCGAGGTCTGAGTCCTTCATTGACGGATAGAAGGGAAGGACAATCATGTTTTGGGAAACCTGTTCGCATTGTGAGATTCTGTGAACTCCATAACCTGGCATCTCATTAGGTGTGTAGAAGCCTGGACGGGTTTCGATTCCCGCCGACGTCAGTTTGTTCATGACTGCGTCCCTGCGCTCGGCATTGAAACCAAGTAACCGGACACCGAATGTCCAAGGAACGGACTTCAATCCTTGCGGAGCTGCCTGGAGACTTAGGCGAGAGTCGCCACCAAGCAAAACTCGATACATGGCGGCTATACGTCGTCTATTCTCGGCGAATCCTTCGAACTGCTCCAGCTGTGCACACCCAACTGCAGCCTGAAGATTTGTAAGGCGATAGTTGTTGCCCGGAATCACATGCCAATAGCGCCTGGCCTCAACGCCATGGCTCCGGTAGAGCGCCCCGAGCCGTAGAAGCTCGGGGTTTGCCGAGATGAATGCGCCACCTTCACCCGTAGAGATGGTCTTCGTCGCTTGAAAACTCAGTGTGCCTATGGTGCCAAATGTGCCTAGCCATTGATTGTCAAGCATCGAACCAAATGATTCAGCGCAATCTTCGATAACAGGGACTCCAGCAGCATCCGAAACTTGGACAAGTGACCGCATGTCACAAGCGCTTCCATACGTGTGAATTGCGACGACAGCTCGGGTTCGATTCGAGACGAGGTTGGCAACAGCTTGAGAGTCAAGGCACCAGGTGTCCTCGCGAATATCAGCAAAGATTGGGACGATACCCATCTGGCGAGCCACATTTGCCGCAGCCATATAGCCAAATCCAGGGACCACCACTTCGTCGCCCGGCTGCAGCCCAAGGACCTGGTAAGCAAGTTGAATAGCGCTCGTGCCGTTGGAGCATGCGAGGACCGTATTCCCGTGGAACAGATTCGACAGATGAGATTCAAATCGGTCAACGAATCTCCCGCCGGAAATCCATGTAGACCTCAAGGCTTGCTTCACGTATTCCTCTTCGCGATCTCCAATGTCAGGTTTAGCCCAAGGGATCATGACACTATTTTGCCCACCTCTGGATGTTGAAGGATGCGAGTTTCCACACTCATTCACGGTAACCCAGTAAGTCTGGAATCTGACGAGCCGCTTCACGCAGTACTGCTTGAACAAAGTCCGGTAGGGGCGGACAAGACCGACTCTCGGGCTTTCCGATCCAGACCTCAGCGATGGATGTGTCAGGGCGCAATTGCGACAAATTCGCATTTAGTCCCAAGTAGACGGTCGTAACTCCATGTGAAATTCCTCCCTCGCCGAGCTGAAGAAATACATCAGCCGTGAACAGCTCCTTTAAATCTGTGATGCCGACACACAATTCCTCTCGTACTTTTCTGGTGGCAGCTTCACCCCGTTTTTCCCCGTGCATGATTCGACCACCCGGACACCACCAGACACCATCCGCCGGCTCGCCACGGCGTTTGATGAGGACAATCTCGCGCTCAGAGCTAACGAGCAATATGTCAACGCAAGCGATTGGCATATTGCGTCGGAAGTATTCAAACTCGGTAGGAGAGAGAAACGTCATTCTGTTGATTCACAAAGACCGACGGTATTAGAGTGGCGCGCTCGAATCATGCTGCTAAGCCACTACAACTTCCAATTGGGGTAGAGGGAACACCAGATGTCGGCCACGAAAACGAGGACTGTTTATGAAGAAGTCCTTGAAGTGCCATGGAAGCACGATGTAATAGTCAAAGTTCCTCGCCAACACATCCTCTTCAGGAAGTATCGGAATTCCACTTCCTGGGGTGAAACTCCCAAACTTATCGGGGTTCACATCTCCAATCTGCGTAATCTCGCTCGGACCAAGATTGGCCGCCTGCAGCAGTACATTTCCCTTCGTCGAGGCACCGAGCGCTGCGAACGTCTTGCCCTGCGCAAGTTCGGCTCGCACGAACGTTTTGAGGTCGATGATCGATTGTCTAGTCGACAACCGAAACTGATTCAGCCGTCCCGACACATCACTCCAAAGATTTGACTCCACATCTCGAAGCCGTTGAACCGCAGGTGAGATTTCAAAACGTCCTTGGTGCGCCGCTGTCACTGCAAAGCTCCCACCATTCACATCGTTCAACTCGACATCGATTATCTCGAGATCGGCAGCGCTCAAAATCCAATCGATTTGTCGCAGCCCGTAGTACTCGATGTGTTCGTGACAGATGGTGTCGAAAGCGATTTTCTCGAGCATCAACGGCAAGTAACTCTGTTCGAACACGAAAATTCCGTCTGGGTCGAGGACGTCGGCAACCTGGCGTATGAATGATGTGGGATCTTCTAGGTCGTACATCATTGAAAATGCTGTGATTACCAATGCCTTCTGCCCTTGGCTGGCGGCAAGTGCCGACTCCCTCGAAAAGAAATCGCAGACCCTGATGACATCACTTGGGTAGAAATCCTTGTATTTTTCTGCGGTGGGGTCTATCCCAATACGAATCGATGATGTTGGATAGAAACCAAGAGATGTTCCATCATTGCTCGCGATATCGATTACTACATCACCTGCTGCGACCGGTTGTCGCGTGAGTATCGCCTCGATCCGAGACTTGAGATGGCGAACCATGCTGGGGTTCAACCCCGATCGGTATCCATAGTTGGCGCCGTACATCTCGGCGGGCTCGTAAGAGTGCGACAATTGCACAAGTCCGCAACCGTCGGTGGCTGCACAACGAACGAGACGGAGCGGGCCCTTGGGGAGTTCGGGATGTTGTTGGGTGCGCGGAAAGACACCCGTTAGGAACTGGATGCCGAGGTCCAAAACCTCTTCAAGTGCCTCCCCGCCACAAATTCGGCACCGGGATACTGGGACTAACATCATGTTCATTCTGGCAGTTTTCGACCAGAGTTGACGGCGCGATAAGACTGGAGTCAGAAACGACGATTATGGGTTCCGATGCGGGGATCTCTGTAGCGGGGATCTCTGTCGTAGACGCATAGGAAGTTGGCTTTCTCGCTAACTCCATCCTCGAATGGGCTGGCCACACGCACCCTTGTGAAAACGCATGGAGCCGGCCGCAAACAACTTGATTGCTCCAGTGTGTTCGGTTTTGCCATCGTCGACTGGTTTCTTGGAGAAGTAGCCGCGTAGTAGTTTTTTCCCGATGTCTACAGCCTCGGAGTTCCTGCGGTCGTATCTGACGGTCGGCTGGTTCGGGCTCGTCGCCGTGGCACTCGCTGGCCTGTTGCTTTGGGTGTCGTCGGTGGTGCGTCCGTCGCGACCGGGCCACGAGAAACTCCTGACGTATGAGAGCGGTGTCGACCCGGTAGGGGAAGGCTGGTCGCAGAGCCAGGTGCGCTACTACATCTTTGCGTTGCTGTTCGTGGTGTTCGACGTGGAAGCGGTGTTCATCTTCCC
>Ga0194116_10003489_pt1 | contig 18884 bp, 20 predicted proteins | sample TA2MahsurfametaG_4_FD_148617 | JGI IMG/M metagenome (GOLD analysis project Ga0194116, IMG submission 148617) | Freshwater microbial communities from Lake Tanganyika, Tanzania - TA2015008 Mahale S9 surface | ecosystem: Environmental > Aquatic > Freshwater > Lake | place: Tanzania: Lake...
AGCTTCAATAAATCGGAAAAAAAAGAGGATGATGTAAAAGATATTCAAGAAGAAGTAAAACCAAGTTTTTTCAGCTTCAATAAATCGGAAAAAAAAGAGGATGATGTAAAAGATATTCAAGAAGAAGTAAAACCAAGTTTTTTCAGCTTCAATAAATCGGAAAAAAAAGAGGATGATGTAAAAGATATTCAAGAAGAAGATAAATCGAATATTTTCAGCTTCAATAAATCGGAAAAAAAAGAGGATGATGTAAAAGATATTCAAGAAGAAGATAAATCGAATATTTTCAGCTTCAATAAATCAGAAAAAAAAGAGGATGATGTAAAAGATATTCAAGAAGAAGATAAATCGAATATTTTCAGCTTCAATAAATCGGAAAAAAAGGAGGATGATGTAAAAGATATTCAAGAAGAAGATAAAATAGATAAATCTAGTAATATTAAACCTAATACTAAATTAAAAAAATCTAATCCTGTAATATCTAAAGAAACATCTGAAGCATCAAAAACATATTCAGCATCATCTTCTAAATCTTCTAATAGACAAGTAAGGAACTCTTCTAATAAAAAAATTAATAATACATTCCGAAAACAACCAACATATACATATTCTATTTAGTAAATTATAAAATCTAAATATATTTACATTTTTAGTAAAAATGGTATTATCGTATCTCTTAATAAATATACTATATAAAATCCAATTATTATTCCTATTAATATTAATATTATAATCATAAAAGAATTTGATATTAAATAATATAATAGGTATAATATAAATATTATCAATATTGAATAATAACTATTAAAATTCTCTAATATAGAAAATAAAGATATATTATTAATATTTTCTATTAATTGAAAAAAATTATTCATTATTCTCTATATTTTATCTACATTTTATATTACTAATTGTTTTAGATGTCCTACACGTAAATCTGTATTAATCATAATTTGATAACCGGCATTATTTATATTTTTTGAAAATGATACATCTTCGCTACAAATATCGCGTAATGTTTTACCATCATCTGTAATAATTGTACTTAATTCTGAATCAAAATATGGATATTTCATTTTATCAAAAACTTCTTTTTTAATTGCCATAAAACCCATACCGCTATAATAAACAGGATAATATTTAAAACCTGTTTCTTTTTTCCATTCTTCTATTTCTTCAGGAGTAATGAATTTAAATGTTCCTTTTTCTTTAAAGTAATTTGTATCCCAATCTTTAACAAAAGCAAAATTTTTAAGATCGGACATTCTATACATACCACAAACAACAGGGTGATGCTCAGTAGATTCTATTAATTCAATTACTTGTTCTGGTGTAAATATAATATCACTATCTATTGTTATCCATATATCAAAATCTTGATTATTAAAAGGTTTTTGTTCTTCTCCTCTTAGAACATCTAAGCCAAGTGTTTGCATTCTTACAAATGAAACAAATGAACCTGTTGCGGGTGATATAATTATATCATATTTCTGCATTTCTAAAACTTTACTAATAGTAGCAGTCCAAGAAATTAAAAATTTAGAACTAAAATTATCACCAGGTAGAGCAAAAATAATTTTCTTTAAAATTTTTTTTTCTGTATCTTTATTTTCAATTTCTTTATTTTCTACTATTTGATTAGTTGCTGATTCCATTATGTTTAATATATAAAAATATTTCTTATATCATTTTACACATTAAATGCGATATTTAAAATGTATATAAAATATATCTGCATTATATAATATAATAATATATATTAAATGTTTAATAATAATTATGATAATATAATATATAATTTTGAAATAGATTCTGATTCACCGAGAATTTCTCAACCTATTAAGATAAAAAAAGAACTAAAACCACATCAATTAGCTTGTGTATTTAAAGCAACTATGATGGAAAATAATAGAAAAATTAAATATTCAGGTGGAGAAGAAGTAGAATCAAATATAGGAATTTTAGGAGATATTGTTGGTTATGGTAAAACACTAACGGCATTATCTATAATAGCTCATAATAAATTAGATAATATTTATATTAATGATAAAAAAATTACAAGTACTAATAGTAGTAAAAAATATAATTATTTTAAGTTAACAACAAATAATATAAATGCTCCTGTTCTTAATAATATGATAAATAGCACACTTATTATAGTTCCAAGAGGTCCAGTATATGTTCAGTGGGAAAGAACTTTACGAGAACAAACTGAATTAAAATATTTAGCAATAGATAATTTAAATTTTATTAATAAAAATATTCCTAAATATGATGGCAATGATGAAGAAATTATCAAGTATTTTAACCAGTTTGATGTTGTCTTAATAAAAAATACTACATTAACAACACTATATAAATATTATGATCCGTACTATTTAAACATAATTAAAGATTCGAAATATACTGCTTATATCTATAAATGGAAACGTGTTATTATAGATGAATGTCATGATATTATTAATAAGATTGAAACACTATCTTATTTATATTTATGGTTAATTAGTGGCACTTATTTAAATATTTGCGATCGTGTATATTCGTCATCAATTTCATTACATCACAATATAAAAGAATTAATAAAAGAAGAACATCTAAATTATATGTTAGTAAAATGCAATAAAGATTTTGTTAAACAAAGTTTTCATGTTCCTCCAATTATTGAAAATTTCTATTTATGTAAAATGTCAAAATATTCAAAGGCTATTATACCATATATTAGTAATCATGTTCTTGAAAAAATTAACGCAAATGATATATCAGGTGCTATTAAAGAATTAGGTGGTAAAAATGAAACAGAGCAAGGTATTGTTAATTTAATATGTGCTGATATGAATAAAGCTATATCTAATAAATATAAAGAAAAGGATTTTATATCATTACTAGATATACCAGATGAAATTAAAATAAATAAATTAAATTCAATTGATATTGAGTTAAATACTTTAAAAGATAAACTAAAAGATTTAACTGATAGAATTTCTGAAATTGAAAATAAACAATGTGTAATATGTCTGGATAATATAACACACCCTATTATATTAGATTGCGCTCATATATTCTGCGGTAGTTGTATTATTCATATGTTAAATACTAATACACATAACGATAATAAAAGATGTCCTGTATGTCGTTCGGCAATTAATAGTATAGAAAATCTAACAGCAATAGTTCCTGTAAAAATAGAAGAAAATAATATAATTAAAAAAGATGTTATTGGTAAAGGTGTTTTAAGTAAAGAAGAAACATTGATTGAATTAATTTTAAATAATAAAGAAGGTAAATTTATTATATTTAGTCGTGTAGATGCAGTATTCTCTAAAATAACAGAAATTTTAACAGCAAACAATATAAATCATGCTTGTCTTAAAGGCAATACTAATCAAATGATGAATATTCTTAATAATTTTAAATATAAAAATACAAATGTTATTTTATTAACAACTCAATATGCGGGTTCTGGAATTGATATTAGTATTGCTACAGACGTAATTATATTACATTCTATGGATGCTGATAAACAACAGGCTATTGGTAGAGCTCAACGTGTAGGTAGAATTTCTCAGCTCAGAGTTCATAATCTATGTTATGAACATGAAATGAAGACATGAATTATTTACATAAATAATAAAAATTGATAATATTTATATATAAATTTAATTATATATATTTGATAATAAGTAAATTATAATGATTGATGATAGAAATGCACAGAGTAATTCAATTAAGGTACGTATTCCTAAATATAAAATTGGTACAGATAGTTTTAATTCTAAACAATTAGGATATTTTACATCAAAATATTTTGAATGTAATGATGATTGTAATGCTAAAATTTCTAATGAAAAACAGAGACAATATTTGAACATAGCAGCAAAAATAGCAACAAAATCACCTGTTTATACTCACAAACATGGTGCTATAATAGTCTATAAAGATAAAATTATATCTTCTGGATATAATTATTATATTAAAGATTTTAGTATGCATGCGGAAGTTTCAGCTATTTCTAAAATAAAAAGGAAATATAAAAGTATATTAAATGAATGTGATATATATGTTGTTAGAATAGGTCCTAAAAGTCTCGATAATCCTCTAAAATATTCTCGACCATGCCCTAATTGTCAATATACAATAATTAAAAATAATATTAAAAATGCATATTATTCTACTTCTTACGAATATGATATAATTAGAAGTACCATACATAATAAAAATAATTGCGAATGTTTTTCATAAAAAAATATTATCATATAATATTATTAAAGTGTTAATGATACTTTTGGAATTATACGTTTAATATTCTTTTTTACAATAACTTCTCTTTCATCATCAAAGATCTTTTTTAACAATTCTTCACCAGATAATTCATTATATTTAATTATTTTTGTTTTAATATCATTCATTTTAATAGGAACTTTACATTCTTTAACATTAGTTTTTATTCTACCATGTTGAGTATTTAAATCATTATATTTGTAATTAAACATAAATTCTTCAATTTTATTGTTAAGTACTCTTTGATAATTCTTTCTTTCTTTCATTGCAATACTAAGTTTTCTTATTTGATCATCGTATTTAAACCAATCATTTACTAAATTTTTAAAGGTTTCTAATTCTTCATGTGATGGTTCTATATTTTTATTATTTATAATATCATCTACTATATTTAAATCATTGTCCATTATATATATTATTTATCTTATATCCTTAAATTATTTTTTAACAAATTTTTTTAAATCAATTAAACTTCTATTTCCATTATATTCTTTCTTTTTTTTCCCTTTAGAATATTTTAATATAGTTGGGTATCCAGTAATGTCTTTTCTATATTTTTCTTCAAAATTTTTTATATTATTATTAGATGCATTTACAATAATAATAGTTTTACTATTTTTAAAATCATCACATAATTTATCCCATGTAGGTTTTAAAGCATTACAATAAAAACATAATGGAGAATAATATAATACATTTATATTATCGTATTCTAATAATATATTATTAATATATTCTTTATTTTCTTTGTTTAAATTGAAAATCATTAATTAATTGAAATCTTCTATATAATATATATATTAATATATTATAATATAGATAGAATTATGAATAATTATTATGAATTAGATTATGAGAAAAAATATAATTCAAAAGAATTAAGCGCAAAAGTTTCTTGTGATAATATGAGATTAGTATCTAAAAGATATACCGATAATCAAAAAATTATATTTGATAATAATATAAATTATGAATTATGTAAAAATGAAGATAATATTTATGATATAAAAGGTATGGAAAATGATATATTATCTGGCGTATCTATTAGTAAAAAAACATGTATTTATAAAAGACCAGAATATAATAATGGTGAATGGGAATATCAATATGGTATAAGTAATACATTTAAGGATCAATTAAATTCTCGAGATTTATTTAATTTTCAATCTAAAGCAAAAACATCTAATAATTTAAATAAATGTAATAATGATTTTAAATTATTAGACGAATGTGATAAAGGCCCTTTTAGAACATATGTAAAAACATTTGAAACTGATTATAATAATTGTATTACAGGATGGAAAAATAAAAATTGATAATATATTTATTATACATTATATTAATAATAATGACAAATTATTACATAAGAATTAATAAAAAAAATGTTCTGAATATTAATAATTATAGTCATGAAAAATTATGCAAAATTTCTAAATGTATAATGGATAAAATAGATAAATATAGTTATGATATTGATTATCATAAAATTAAAAATAACTTGTCTATATATATTAATATAGTGTTAGATACTATTGATAATTCTGAAATAAATTGTATAATATATGATTATGGCATTGATAATTCTATAAATAGTTATAAAAAAAATTATAAAATTATTAATAATATAAATATACGTATGCTTCTTTATAATTTAATATATAACAACTATTTTCAAATCATTAATCAAAATGATAAAAACGCATTTGATATTATTAACAGTTATATAATTGCTAAGAAAAATAGAAATAATTATATTAAAAAATTAATTATTAAAAGAGAAGGTGAGCATCTTGTTGAAATAATTAATAATGAAATAAATGATGATAATGCTAAACTTGTTTTAAATAAAATAGTAGAAAAATATATTAATAGATTGTTAAAAAAAATATAAAATATAATCCATATTTAAAACATGCTATATATTATTTTCTTTAATTATTATTAAATTTATAAAATTATATAAAATACAATTAAATACGTGTTTATTAAAATCAAAACTACTATCATTTTCAAATTTTTTAAGTATATTATTTACATATAAAAAATATCAATTCTTTTTCATATTTATTATAAGGCATAAAACTTATAGCATTATTAAAGTTAGCAATAAAATTATTAGCTTCATTTGTTGATCTATTATATAATTCAGGATAATTATTTTCTAAATAATTATCATATGTAATTACTTGAGAGTTACCATTTATAAATCCTCTTCCTTTTTTATATTTGATTTATCTTTTAAAAAATATTTACTTTAAAAACTATAACATATAAAATATATATTATTAATATATATAATTTGAAATAATGAATAATAATATTATTATAGTTATTGACATACGTGAAGTAACATTATACGATGATATAATTGATAGAGATTTAGATACTTATAAAGAAAAAATAAAAATTATTAAAGATACTTTATGTATTGGAGATATTCATATTAAATTTAATGATGATATATATATATTTGAAAGAAAGACTATAAAGGATTTAATTTCGTCTATACATGATGGGCGATATAGAGAGCAAAAAGCGCGTATGTTATCTACATATAACCAAAGGTATTTAACATATATTATAGAGGATGATGATATATTATCTTCTAAAATATATTCTAAAAATAAATCAATTATACAAGGCGCCTATATAAATACTATGTTTAGAGATAATATCCGTATATTATTTACTAAAAATACAAGTGAAACGGCAACATTAATTCTATCTATTTCTACAAAAATGATAGATAATCCTAAAAAATTTATTAACAAGACATTAATGAATTTTGATCCGGAATTTTCATCTCAAAATGTTAATGGTGAAGGAAACTCTACAATAACAATACCCGTTTATACTGATTTTATTAAATTAAAAAAAAATAAAATAGATAATATTGATATAAATACATGTTATATTATGCAGTTATCACAAATACCTCATATATCAAATGTTATTGCTAAAAATATAGCAAAAAAATATCCTAATATGATAGAATTAATTACTAAAATAAACAATAGTGAAGATAAAATTAAGGAGCTATGTTCTATAGATGGTATAGGTAAAGAAAAGGCGGCTATAATTATTAAATATTTATTTTGCAATCAATGAAAATACTTTATAATTATCTATAATATCACTAAAAAGTCTGATATAGTTAATTATTTTAATATCTCCAATATCTTGATTATTAAATATATTTTCTAATACATTTGTTTCTTTTGAACTTTCTTTTTCTTTATAGTAAACCACAGCATGACTATATTCAGTTATAAATTTTTTATTATTAATTTTAATAATATATTTCATATTTTTATTATAATTAATTATTTTGCTTATTATATTTATGAATTCTTTATTTTTATCTTTACAACTAGTTTTATTATATTTCCATATTATATTTATTCCGTCGCATATATATGCTTCAGAAGATACAATTCCTGTTGTTTTATTTGTAGTAATTTTTATTTCAGCTTTTAATGTCCCTGTTGCTATTTTTTTATCGGCTCTTTTCATTTTTTCTATTTCTGTTGATATTATTTCATTACTTATAATCGCTTTATCTACATCATTTTCTTCACAAATATATTTAGATTTTTTTGCTGCTGTAGTTTTTGCTGCTGTAGTTTTTGTTTTTGCTATTTTTTTAACTTTTGGTTCACATAATAATTCAATATATTTATCAAATAATAACTCTTTAACTGATAATAATTTTAAATTTTGCATTCTATTTTTTCTTTTTATATCATCATAATACATTGGTTTTTCTTTCAATTCAGCATCTATTTTATTCCAATATTCATCATCTTTATCATATCCTGGCAATTGGTCTAAACATAATGCATATAATTGTAAAATAGGTTTCATTATTTGATTTGTAATATAATGTAAATAATCTGGAATTAAGTTATTTTCTTTAATATATTCTGGATTTTCTATTCTATCTCCTTGAAGAGAATTTGGATTATTTGTTTTGATATATATAAAGGGTATTCTTTCATTTACACAAGGACGATTGCCAGGATCTCTAGCACCAATTCTATCTGCTAAAACTTTATGAGCAATTTTTGAAGGGTCTTTATAAGATGCTTTTATACTTTTAGTTATAACAAGTTCATTAATAGATGTTTTTCCATCAACCAAATCTTTTAATTCTTCATCAAGGAACTCGATAGATGCTCTTAAATCTTGTTTTTGCAATATAATGTCTATTACACCTCCATATATTTTTTTTACTATATGAGCATTATCTCTTCTTTTTAATACTATACCCATAGATTTCTGTTTAAAGCTATTAACATCAGTTTCGTATAAATTACCAACATATCTTTTTTTACTGAGTAATATAAACGGATATAAAGATTTTTCATAATTCAATTTTTGTGGTTTAGGCATTATTTTTGCTATTTCTTTTTCAACTTGTTTTCCAATTTTTATAGCATATGGTAAAGCATCTTTTCCCAATACAATATTACCTTCTTCGTCTTTTAAAGGAAATTTACAGAATATCGAATCTGTATCTCCATAAATTACATCAGCTCCATAATTATCTTCTACGAATTTTTTTGCAAGCATAATCATATCTCTTCCTGTTGCGGTAGTACAAGCAGCAATTTCTTTAAGATATATTGAAGAAGTTCTGGCACCAATCTGGCCATATAATGAGTTTGCTGTTATTTTATATGCTAATTGTCTTGAATCTAAAACATCTTGTTCAAAACTATTGTATGTATCTTCGACGGATATAATATTATTTTTTAGTATGTCATAATTTTCTCCTGTATCAATATTAAAGATGTTAATATTATCATCTTTTTCAGAATAAATACCAGTATAAGATTTACCATTATTATCTGTTATTGTTTTATACTCAATTTTTTTTCTGGTATTTTTTCTTTCAACAAGAAGCATTTCTAAAATTTCGGCAATAATTCCTTTTTTCCCATCTTTATACTGAATAAATGTACACTCTTTTTCTCCTATTTTTTTCTTTTTATCACCTTTTCCTTCATATATATCATAATATATATTTTTATATTCTATATTAGGATCATCAATTCTATATTTTTCATCCATTAAGAAACAATCGTGAGATAAATTACGTGCAATCATAGATGATGGATATAGAGAACCATAATCAAATACTACTATTGGTTCATTTAAATATATTCCTTCTTTTGGTTCTAATACAACAGCACCTTCGTATCCATCATCGGCATCTATTATATTATCGTTAAATGATTTAATAGTAGGAATTAGAGAGTTTTTTTCCATACATTGCTTGGCAATTAGAGAAAATATTTTAATACCTTGTCCTCTACGAAATAAATAATTCAAAGGAACTAAGCAAACATTTCCCATACCAATATTATTTTCAATTATTTTTAATTTGTGGATTAATCTATTTACAAGACAACAATCTTGAATACAATATTTCGCAATTTCACACCTATCTGTTGAATTACCTTTGAATTTATTAAATATTTCTTGAGGTTTTAGGTCATTCTTATTATCTCCTAAAAATATTGAAGCAACATTATCAAGTTTATAACTATCGAGTTTTTGCTCTCTTTGCATTACTTTAAGTAAATCTATCAAAACTACACCATCCATATCAATATATTTTAATATATTATCTCCAAGAGCCGAAGACGATAATTTTTGCTCTATAAGAGCTGTTTTGCGACCAAATATTCTACCCCAGCCAATTTCAAACTCTTCTTTAATACCAAGTTCTATAGCTCTATCCCATATATAAGGCATATCAAAACTAAATATATTATATCCTGTAACAATATCAGAATTCAATTCATTCATTAAATTTTTCCATTTTATCAATAATTCTTTTTCTGTATTACAAGATTCTACTACACAATCCTCTATTAAATCACAAGTATCAAGTGTAATAATATTTTTATAAATTATTTTATCAGACCCATATAAATGAACAGTTGTACCAATCTGTATTATTTTATCTCCTTCTAAAGGTATTAATATTTTGTCTAATATTTTTGCTATTTTATATTCTTCTTCGTTTAATTGTGCAATTGTCATATTACTATCATCAGTTTCTTCTTCATTATCGTCATTATCTTCACTACCTTTATTTTTAATAGATTCTTTAATTTTATCTAAAATATCTATAATATTTTTAAGATTATCATTAAGTGTTGAAGAAATACTATCAATATAATTTGCAGTTATTTTCTTTTTAGCATATACACGATTTATTTTTAAATTAGTTCTTTCATCTATAATAACATCTTCGGTATATATAGATTTTATCCATTTTACAATATTATCTTCATTATATTTATGCCCAGCTTTAGCGACGAGAGCAAGATCCTGTGCTACTTTACTGTAATTCTTTTTTGCTATTGGAAAATCACCATGACTACTTGTACATTCAATATCAAAAGAAGTAATAAGAATAGGGGCAATTTTATTACTTTCAAATGGAATAATATTTTTACCATCTACGCTAATATTATAATCACATCTACTTGTGTCATCTATAATTTCATATTTTTCAATTCTAACCCATCCACAAGGTTTAATATTTTGAATATGAATATATTTAAGAAATGGATCAATATTACTTTCATATGCCTTAAAACCATCTTTTTCCAATGTTTTAAAATAGTACTTTAAGTTATTATATAACTTAAGTGATTTTACACATATCTTAATAAATCTAAATAGCTTGTTATTTGTAAAGCCCCAAAAATCTTTCTTTTTGACTATTGAAATATTTGAGAAATGTGAAATCATATTATTAGGTATAATTTTTCTTTCACATTTGTTACCTTGATATAATGATATGTATTTATTATTTAATAATGTATTTTTCAATTCAACAACTTTAGCTTCAAAAACATTTTCGTTATAATTTTCCCAACTTTCAGGTGGTTTAAGATAAAAGAAGGGTTTAAAACAAGTAACATTTGTAGAAATAGTAGCACCATTATCGCAAACACCAAATAAGATCATAGAATATAATTCGTCAAAATCTTTATCTTTAATTCTATCTGCTTCAGGAACGTATATATCTGTTATCTGAAATTCTATAGGTTTTTTAGTAAGTGGTTCATAGTTTTTTCTTGGAAAATCCATTATAATTATTATATTACTTATATATTTAAATAACATATCAATTTTTAATTTATTATAAATATTATAAATAAGTATGGAAATTAATATTGAAGGAATAATTATAATTATAGTAACTATAATAGGTGCTTATTATATTTATAATTATTATGCTAATTATGGATTAATATCTGTAAAAAGTAATATAGATAATAATGACTATATAGTTCAAATTAAAGATGATTCTCTTGAAGCAGCAAATTTAATAGCAAGGATTAGAGAAAAACTTATAATATTGATGGAACATTTAAAAAAATCATATGGTAAAGAAGATAAGCGTGTAAAATTATTAATAAAAAATTTTCGTTCAGATAGATTAAAAGAAGGAGTTTCTACACCAGGTTATACAAGCTATTCTGTAAATAAGGGAGAACAAATCATTTTATGTTTGCGTAATAATGATAAATTAGTAGATATTAATACATTATTTTTTGTAGTATTGCACGAATTTGCTCATTTAGCAACAGAAAGTATAGGGCATACAGAAGAGTTTTGGGATAATTTTAGATGGATTTTAGAAGAATCTATAAATATAGGTTTATATATTAAACAAGAATTTAAAATTAAAAATGTCGAATATTGTGGAATGACTATAACTTCATCTCCTATTGAATAAATAATATATATAAGATAATATAAATTAATATTATTATATTACAAATATGAATAGTCTAATCTTATATAATAAAAATAATACTATTTTTGAAATTTTTCTATATATGACATTTATTTTAATGATGATAAGTAGTAAATATAATGATTTAATAAAAATAAATGTTATTAAAAGAAAAATTAATCAATATACAAATTGGAATATATATATTATATTTATGAATTATATTTTAATCAATTTTTTTAATATTAATAATTTGCTAATAACAAAATTTATTGCTAATAATTCTTTAAATATTATGATATTGTTTCATACATTTCTTATATATGACCCAAGAATATTATTTGAAACTATTGATGGAGAACCCTTTGTTTTAAATAAATTAATTAGAAATAGAAATTTTTCGAGTTCTTTCTTATTACGTTGTGAATATATGATATGTAATTTCTTATTTCATATATTACCTGTTTACTATTATAGTGATACATTAATACATTATCGTGAATATGATAATACAAAGGATATGTACATGTATACTATAATTTTTAAATTTATGTGGGCTCTTAATATATTTGGTAATTTTAATATTACATCCATATATGTTCCTTCATTTAATTTTTGTAATGTTAAATTAATAAATATTATATTTATAATTGATTACATAATTGATAAAACATTAATGGCAATTACTTAGGAAAAGTAATTATTTATTTTTATGTATATAATCGTATATAAAGATTATAAAGATATTTATTATTATATATAGCTTATGATACCTAAAATTATTCATCAGACATGGAATGATGACCCTTTGCCTCAAATATTAAAATATATCAGGGATGAGAATATTAAATTATTGAAAGATAAAGGATATGAATTTATTTTGTGGACAGATGAAATGATTTTAAAATTAATAAATGATAATTATCCTAATTTTTATAAAATATATAATTCAGCAAAGACAGGAGTACAAAGAGGAGATATAGCAAGATTAATGATAGTATATCATTATGGAGGAATATATATTGATTTGGATATATTGCTTTTAAAAGATATAGATAATATAATAGATTTTTCAAAAGATAGATTTAATATTAGTTTAGAACCATCAGAACAAACTAAAATGTTATATAATACAGATTTTTATATATGTAATGCTTTTTTTGCATCTAATAAAAATAATAAATTTTTATATAAATTATTATTTACTATACCAAAAATTATTGATGAACGAGGAAATAATATTTTTGATTTTTTTAATGTTTTTGGTGGTGGATATATATACGAAGCATATAGTAATAATACACAAGAAGATATTAATATTATATATGATAGAGAATTGATATATCCTATTAATGATTTAAAATTAGAAAACTTAATAACTTGTGCAAGAGATTGGAATTCTGTAAAAAATGGTAAATATCCATCAGATCCTGTAATGATACATTACTGGATACACGGAGATTTTGAATCTAAACATTTATTAAATGTTTTTAAACCTGATATAAATTATGATATCCATAATAATATGTTTTCATTTTTTAATATTCTTTATAACAATATTGCTAAAAAAATGATAGTGTAATTATTATTTTATATATATCATATAATATATTATATTAGGTATATTAGGTATATGCGATATATACTTATATTAATACTATTGAATATAAGTGGTGTTTATGGTTATTATAAAATGGCTCTTAGAACACAATGTAATATTATTAAGAATACTATATTAAATGATTACAAAATGCCTGTTATTTACATAAATAAAAATTTTGCTAAAGAAGATATTAAGAATACATTTTTCTCTGCTGAGCATATTTATCCACAAAGTTTGTTAAATATTAAACAATCAAATGATATGCATAATATTATTAGAACACTGAATACTTTAAATTTAAATAGGTCTAATTATAAATTTCAAGATGAATATGATAAGAATGATAAACATTGGAAAGAAATAGAATATAATAATTATGTTAATCATAAAGATAAATTATTTATTCCAAATAATGATTCTAAAGGTTTTATTTCAAGAGCAATATTATATATGTACAGGGAATATAAATGTAATCCTAAAAAAATTATTGATATTGAAATATTAAAAAAATGGTATTACAACTTTCCTCCAAAACACGATGAAATATATCATAATATTGTTGTTAAAAGAATTCAAAATAAGAATAATATATTTATATCAAATTATAACAAAAAAAATAAGGGAATAAAAAAATTATTTGAAACGTTATAATATTTACTTATTATATTTACATTATCTTTTAGTAATATCTATTTTATATTTTTCTTACTTTTTACATATTCTTTATTAGAACCTTTCATTTTATATATAATTCTATCTTTTCCTAAAATTTCTTTTTTTCCTACTTTTTTATATACATTTTTACTATATTTTACACCTGAAAGATTATGTAAAGAATTACCTAAAGGATTTGAAGGATTATCTGATGAATCAGATATAAATTCTGAAATTTTTGGAGGAGTTTCCAGGATTATGTCTGTAGTATGAAGGCTTTTCCTGTAGTCTTTGTTGTTGATAATTGACGACCGAAGGAGAACGGGTACGCAAGGTATTATTACTTATTCTATTTAAATAATATATTATTATAAAGTTTGATAACATATAATATTTATATTTAATTAAAAAAAATGATAAGAATTATATTTTATTTTTATAATGGAGCTTTTAAATAATGAGCAAAAATATGCTATAGATAGCATAAAGGATGGTTATAGTATATTTCTTACAGGTTCTGCTGGAACTGGAAAGTCATTTACTATTAAATATATTATGGAATATTTGAAAAATAATAATAAAAATTATGCTTTAACTGCTATGACAGGAACAGCAGCTGTATTAATTGGAGGGCAAACTTTGCATTCATTTTTAGGTCTTGGTCTTGGTAAGGGAAGTATTAAAGAAATTTTTAATAATATTATAAAAAGTAAGAAAAAATATGAAAATATATTGAAATTAGATACTTTAATTATAGATGAAATTTCGATGCTTGATAAGGATTTATTTGAAAAAATATCTGATTTATTATGCTTAGTAAAATCATCTGATATCTATTTCGGAAATATACAATTAATTTTAATAGGAGATTTCTGTCAATTAGCTCCTGTTAAAGGTCATTATTGTTTTCTCTCAGAAATTTGGAAAAAAATGAATATTCGAATTATATTATTAGAAAAATTAATAAGACAAAGTGAAGATTTATTATTTCAAAATATATTGAGAATAGTAAGAAAAGGAAAATGTACTGATAATATTATAAGTGTTTTAAATAACTTAAAAAATACAAAATTTGAAAATGATATAATTCCTACCAAATTATATCCAATAAATGTTGATGTAGATAAAATTAATAATATTGAGATAGAAAAATTAAAATTATTAGGTAATATTTCTAAAATGTATTATGCGATATCAAGTATTGATATGGAAAAAGAGAAAGATAAATATATTATTGAGCTCACTTTGAATGCTCAAGTAATAATTATTAGAAATATAAGTGTTGAGAATTCATTAGTTAATGGAACACGGGGAATAATTAAACATTTAGATGAAGATTATGTAATTATAAGTGATATTAATGGTAATATGCACAAAATTAATTACTTTACAGATACATATAATACAAATAAATCGTCTTATATTAATCATATGCCTGTTAGAATATGTTATGCATTATCTATTCATAAATCTCAAGGAATGACTATTGATGCATTAGAACTTGATTTGGGTTCTAATATATTTACATGTGGACAATCTTATACTGCTTTATCAAGAGCTAAAAGATTGAACTTGATAAAAATAATAGACGTTGATAAAAATTCTTTTAAAACTAATACATATGTTAAAGAATTTTATAAAAATATTAATAATAAATTATCTTAATTATTATTAGATAATAATATATAAAAATGAATGAACGTTTTGTAACGCAAGAAGAAAATGATAATATAGTTAAAAATGTATTTATTGTAATTGGCTATAGTTTTTTAAGTATACTAATGATTATACTTTTAGCATGGGGATATTATACAAGTCAGTATTTATTTATAGCAGTATATGCTTTCATAATACTTCTATATAATTCTATGATAATAGCATTTGTTGTTATAAATAAACAAATATACGATGGTGATAGTTATGGAATTATAATAGGTTCTACTATTATTTCTATGGTAATAACCTTTTCTATAATTTGCTTATATATATATAAGTATTTTGGCTCCATAAAAGAAACAAAACAACAAGATATTAAATATTCATATAATTATTAATAATTATAAATGGATTATAAAATGATTATAAATAACCCAAATAAGATATAATATATAATATTATAAATATTATAGTACTTTTAATATATATATCAAAGGTTATAATATTTTCTTGTAAATAATCAGGTATTTTATCATAAATATTGTTAATAATTCCACTATTATATATTAAAAATACTATTATAACTATAATTAAATTCTTTTTTATCAATTCAATATCAATATAAACCATATAATCATATTTATTCATATTTTGTGGTAGAAAATGTGGTGGTAAGTGGCTATTATATGTATTTGGTTGTTGCGGTGGCATATATATAGGAGGTATTCCATTGTTAAAATATTGAGGAGGCTGATTATTGTTTATAGATGATGACATCATATTTGGACTTAAATGTATATGTTGGTTATTTGGCGATTGAGGTTGTAAATTAGTATTTATATCTTTGTTTTTTGATAATTGCAATTCATCTCTAAATTCACTTAAAACATCTTGAACTAAAGGGTCGTTAATATCATTATGTTCTGTAGAATTATTCATATGTTGTTTAGTTGTTGAAACTGACATTAATCTAATAATATATTATATTAAGAATATTAATATAATTACGCAATAAAAATAATATATGTAAATATTTTTTTCAAAGTTTTCTTTTTTTATCTATATAGCATATTTTGAGATTATTATTTTTTAATTTTTTCACATTTACCGGTCTTAGGGTTTCTTATTTTATCTTTATCACATATTTTAACGCAACGTTTTGTAACAGGATTTATTTCTTTCCCTTCAGGACATTCCTTTTCTGATTTTTCTGCTTTTTCAGGTTTTTCTGCTTTTTCAGATTTTTCTGCTTTTTCAGATTTTTCTGGTTTTTCAGGTTTTTTAGGTTTTTTAGGTTTTTCAGGTTTTTCAGGTTTTTCAGGTTTTTCAGGTTTTTCAGGTTTTTCAGGTTTTTCAGGTTTTTCAGGTTTTTCAGGTTTTTCACATTTTCCTGTAATAGGATTTCTTACTTTATCTTTATCGCATATTTTAACACAACGTTTTGTAACAGGATTTATTTCTTTTCCTTCTGGACATTCTTTATCAATATTTTCATTCTTAATTTTAGGTATTTGTTTTTTAGAAGGTTCTATAGATGGTTTTAATATTTTAGGTGTAACTATATGTTCTTTCAATGATATGTTTTCGTAAGTATATATTTCGGGTATATCTTGATAATCTATTTTTATATTTAAAAAATTATTCAATGCTCCTTTATTTTTATATTTTATTAAATCTTCCATTAGAATTTTTTTATTAATTAAATATCTATCATATTGTTCATCGTTATATAACCTTTTATTATGATATAATTCTATATATTTATTATTCTTATCATATATTATTTGTTTTTTTTTGTTAATATTATCAACATATAATCTAATATCTCCTTTTAAAGTACTAATTTTAGATACATCTAATTTATCTTTATCGCTTAAAATATTTAATAAATTTTTTTCTATATTTCTTAATATATCCATTTAATAATATTAAGGATAAAAATAATTATTTTAATATTATATTATCAAACATACTTTTATAATAATTTTCGAGACTTTCTTCAGGGTTCATTTGTTCTTCATATACACTTCTTGGAATATATTTAATAATTATTTTTTCTTTATCACATGTATTAGATTTTTTACTATAATATCCTTGAACTATAAGTATAGTACCTATAAAAAGTATAAATATTGCTATTGCTTTCATTCTTAATAATGTAAAATAGAATTATTTTATATAAAATATATTATTAAACGTCTTATATCAATGCTATATAAATTATTAAATAATATGTTATATTATTAAGAATATGGACAATATTTATATAGTTTTCATAGAATATGAAAATAATATTGAAGCAAAAATTTCTCCAATCAAGTATTCTTTAAAAAATACAATTAATACTTTAATTAAAAATATTAATAGTAATTATATTTATTATTATGATAATTCAAATATTAAAACATTTAAAAAAGAAGATAAAGAAGATAAAGAAAAGCTATTTGAACTATTAGATAATAAAACAAATGAATTGAAAATAAATGAATTGAAAATAAATTCATTATCTTTAGTACCTGTTATTTCATTTATAATAATTACTAATAGCAATTATAATTATGTAATAAATTGTAATACTATATCTGATAAACTTACAAAATCTATTGATAAAAATATAAAAAATTTAATATCAAATTTAATATTTTTAATATCAAAAAATAAAAAAGAGAAAAGTAGAGGAAATAGTCCAATAGTTCTACAAACGAAGCCAGTCACACCAGTCACACCAGTCACACCAGTCACACCAGTCATACCAGCGACACCAGCCACACCAGTCATACCAGCGACACCAGCGACACCAGCGACACCAGCGACACCAGTCACACCAGTAAGTAATCGTCCGAAGGTTAGACTTCGTATATCTGAGCTTAACTCCGCCTGATAGATAACTGCTTATATTTGATTTTGATTTTGATTTTGATTTTGATTTTG
>Ga0194116_10003494_pt1 | contig 18869 bp, 16 predicted proteins | sample TA2MahsurfametaG_4_FD_148617 | JGI IMG/M metagenome (GOLD analysis project Ga0194116, IMG submission 148617) | Freshwater microbial communities from Lake Tanganyika, Tanzania - TA2015008 Mahale S9 surface | ecosystem: Environmental > Aquatic > Freshwater > Lake | place: Tanzania: Lake...
CGCGCCCTTTTCCGTAGCCAGCGCCGACATGACGGTAAAGATCGTCGTGCCCACATGGGGCAAACGGCTCTGCAATGCGGGGGTGTGTTCAATAACAGCGCTCATGATGATGCAGGATCAGAAACTTGCGACAAGGATGATGAAGAGGCCAGCGGCTCAGATTTTTCGGTCGTCCGCACGGCCCGACATGGCCTTGCTGATGAGCTCGCGCCCGAGTTTGGGGCTGACCCACTGGGCGAACTGGTAGACGAAGTTGCGTAAGTAGGCGCCGCGCTTGAAGGCGATGCGGGTGACATTCATGCCGAAGAGCGTGCTTGCCGGACGCGCCACCAAGTCTTGCGCATCCTCCTTGAGCATCGCCATTTCGGCCACAATCCCCACCCCCAACCCCAGTCGTACATAGGTTTTGAGCACATCCGAATCGATGGCTTCCAGGGCGATGCGGGGGTTGAGCTTGCGCGCAGCGAAGGCCTGATCGATGCGGGTTCGACCGGTAAATGAGGGGTGGTAGGTGATCAGCGATTGCTCAAGCAGATCTTCGAGCTTGAGGTTGCTGCGCTGCGCCAGGGGATGGTCTTTGGGCATCACCAACATGTGCTGCCATTCGTAGCAGGGCAGGGTGACGAGTTCTTCATAGTCGATCAAGGATTCGGTGGCGATGCCTACCTCGGCCACCTCATCGATCAGCATCTGGGCCACCTGGGCGGGCGAGCCCTGGTGCAGACTGACATTGACCTTCGGGAACGCTTCGCGCAGCTTTGCAATCGGCTCGGGCAACACATAGCGGGCCTGGGTGTGGGTGGTGGCGATCGAGAGCGTTCCGCTGTCCTGCGCCGAGTATTGCTCGCCGATGCGCTTTAAGTTCCCCACCTCGCGCATGATCAGTTCGATGCTGCGCAGCACATGCTCGCCCGGCTCGGTCACCCGCTTGAGGCGTTTGCCATGACGCGAAAAGATTTCCACGCCCAGCTCTTCCTCCAATTCGATGATGGCCTTGGACACGCCCGGCTGCGAAGTGTGCAAGGCCTTGGCGGTTTCCGTGAGATTTAAATTCCGTCGAGCCGCTTCCTGCACGAAGCGAAATTGATGCAGGTTCATGTGTTTTGTTGGATAAGCAGGCCCAACATTATGCCTATTTGTTTGAAGGCGCTCGTCGTCGAGGGCGTCGCCGGGCTTTGAACGGCCTGCCTGCCGCCCCCTAGCGTCTCAAGACCAACCAGCCAAAGGCTGCCATTGAGGCGCTGGTGTAAAGCAGGCCCGGAAGGGCGGCGGCCAGCCAAGGCTGCCACTGCTGCAGGTTACCCATGTAGACCGCCAAGTTGTTCATCAGGAAAAAGCTGATGCCAATCATGACGCCGGCAAAAACATAGCCCGAGATGCCGCCGGAGCGCATGTGCAGGTAGGCAAAGGGCAGGGCCAGCATCACCATGACCAGGCAACTGAGGGGGTAAAACACTTTTTTCCAGAATTCGATTTCGTAGCGCTGGGCATTTTGGCCGTTGCTTTTCAAGTGACGGATGTAGCTGAAGAGATCGATCGTGCCCATGCGATCGGGTCTGAGCAGGGCGGCTGCCACCATTTCCCCGCTGATCGCCGTGTACCATTTAAAGGATTGCAGGGTTTTGCGCTCCATCAAGCCTGTGCCGGTTGGGTTGAGGCCCGATGCACTTGTTGCGGGACCGGGGGCTTTGACTTCGCTGATCTGCACATCTTCGAGCATCCAGGCCTCGTCTGCAAAGCGGGCCTCGCGCGCCTGCATCAGCGCCTTCATTCGGCCTTGCGGATCGAAGGCATGGATTTCAATCCCCTGCATTGTGTTGTTGGGGGTGAGGGCCCTGACATTGACCACATAGCTGGCCGTGTCCTGTCTTTCCCGCAGCCATGCCCCGGTTTGTCCGATGGTGATGCGCCCGAGGTAGCGGGCCTTTAGCAACTGCGAGGCCTTGTCGGCGGCCGGTGCCACATAGTCGCCCACCGCGAAGGCCAAAGCCACGAAGACGCTGCCGAGGGTCAGCAAGAGCCGCAGGGCTCTCCAGGGGTCCAGTCCGCTGGTGCGCAGGATGGTGTACTCCGAGCTTTGAGCCAGTCGAGCCATGACAAAGATGGTGCCGATAAGAACGGAAATGGGCAGCAATTCATACAGACGGCTCGGTGCCAGCAAGGTCACATACAAGAGCGCATGCCGCATCTGGTAGGTGGCCCCGTCGACCGGGTTGCTGCGCCCAAGATTTTGCAACTCATCGACCAGGTCGAAAAAGGTGAACAGGGTCAAAAATCCGAAGGTCACCAGTGCAATCGACAGAAAGGTTTCGCCGTAGATCAGCTTGCGCAGGGTCTTCATGTTTGGCTCCGGCCCACGCGCGGGAGCTGCATCCAGTGACCCAGGGGGGGCAGGGACCAGCCTGTGTTTCGGGTCCACAGCCAGGCCAGGGCCGCGCACAGAATCCCCCCATGAAGTGCGAGCATCATGGTGGGGAAGGGGACCATACCGAAGGCCACCCAGTTCTGGCTCAGCGTCATCAGGTTGCTGTAGGCCAGAAAGGTAAAAATCGCCAGGTTCAGGCGGCCGCTGCGACCGGCCCGCGGGTTGGCGTGAGCCATGGCCACGGCCAGAAGGACCAGATTGAGCCCGGAGAGGGTCAGGCCCACACGCCAAGCCAGCTCACCGAGGTTGGGTGGGGTCGGTGACTGAACCAGCGTCCAGGTCGGCAAAAACTTGTGGGAGCTCAGATTGCCTCCGCCCGCGCCCGAGCCGCTGATGCGGGTCCCATAGAGTTCGAATTCGCTGATGCGCAGGGCGGTCTCACCGGCCTTGCCCTCCAACTGAATTTCCATCCTTTGGCCACGCTCGAGCTGCAGAATCTTGCCAGAGTCGAGGATTTCAACCTGACCCGACTGGGCAGTGACAACGGCTCGCGATTTTTGGTCCCGGGTTGAGATGAAGATATCGTTGCCGCTGGTGCTTTGAGAGTCGCGGTCCACAAAAAACACCCGCGACCCATCCGAGGACTCTTGAAACTGACCGGGGGCCACCCGGTCCAGGTCGCTGCGCTGCTGGTAGCGGGCGCGCAGCTCCAGGGTCTGCTGGCTGGTCCAGGGCCACAGCCACAGGGCCGAGGCGGCAATAACCAGGAGAACCGGCCAGGAAAAACGCATCACCGGTCGCACAAAGCTCGCCAGGCTGCGACCGCTGGAGAACCACACCACCATTTCGCTGTCGCGGTACATCCGGGAGAGTGTGCTCAAAATGGCAATAAATAAGGACAGGCTTAGGATGGTTGGAAGGCGCCCCAGGGTGGCATAGGCCATCAGCAACACGACATCCTGCGGGTTGGCTTGCCCTTTGGCGGCCAGGCCCAGGGTCCGGATGAGCACAATGGTCAGGATGATGGTGGTCAGAACCACCAGAGTCGCTCCGAAGCTGCGCGCGAGTTCTTTACGCAGAGACGATTGGAATAACATTGCGCGATTTCGACAAAAGCAAAGTTTGGCCTGGAACCCCGGATTATGGACTTCGAACTCAAGACGCTGAGCCGTCCGCGCACCGCCTCGGAGCGATGCGATGCACTGATTGTGCTGGTGCCTGCGGCAGCGCTGACCCAAAACGACAGGCTGACCGGCCTGATCGGGCAGGCCATCAAGGCCCGGCACTTTGAGCCTGAACCCGGAAAGCTGTTGCAGGCCTACAAGAGCCCGGGTCTGCAGGCCACCCGCCTGATTTTGGCGGGGGTCGGCGGCGCCTCGGCGCGACAGGTTCGTGCGGCCTTGCAGGCGGCCATGGGGGCGCTCAAGGGCTCCGCCGCGCAAAAAGTCATTGTCAGTCTGTCCTGGCTGCCCGCAGAGACTGTTGACATGGCGGCCTGCGTGCAGGCGGCCGTAGCGGCCTGCGCCGATGCAGCCTATACCTACAGCCACACCAAATCCAAACCGACGCCCAGCGCGCCGCAGCGCCTGGTGCTTGGCGTCGGGGCGCAGGGGAGCTTGCGCAAGGCCTTTGATACCGCTTTGGCTACCGCCCATGGCGTGGATCTGGCCCGCGAGTGGGGCAACCGTCCGCCCAATCATGCGACCCCGACGCTGTTGGCGCGGGCAGCGCGCCAGTTGGCTCGCTCAAAGCGGGTTCGGGTCGAAGTTCTCGGCCCGCGCGAGGTGGCCCGCCTGGGCATGGGGTCCTTCATGGCGGTGGCTCGTGGCTCGGAGGAGCCCTTGCGGTTCATTGTCCTGCGCTACAACGGCGCACCGAGGAGCCAGGCGCCGTTGGTGCTTGTGGGCAAGGGCATCACCTTCGACACGGGCGGAATCTCTATCAAGCCGGCGCCCGAGATGGACGAAATGAAGTTCGATATGTGTGGTGCGGCCAGCGTGCTGGGGGTTTTTCGGACCCTGGCTGAGCTGCAGCCGGCCCTCAATGTGGTGGGGCTGATCCCGGCTTGTGAAAACATGCCCGACGGTCGCGCCCTCAAGCCCGGCGATGTGGTGCGCAGCATGAGCGGACAAACCATAGAGATCCTCAATACCGATGCCGAAGGGCGATTGATTCTCTGCGATGCGCTGACTTACGCCGAGCGATTCAAGCCCCGGGCGGTGGTGGATATTGCCACCCTCACCGGAGCGTGCGTCATTGCCCTGGGCAGTGTGCGGTCGGGTATGTTCTCCAGTGACGATGCGCTGGCCCAGGCCCTGAGTCGGGCCGGCGAAGAGGCGCTTGATCCCTGCTGGCGCATGCCCTTGGATGACGACTATGCCGAGGGCTTGAAGACCCACTTCGCTGATGTGGCCAATGTGGCGGGACGGGCGGCTGGATCGGTTACCGCGGCCAAGTTCCTCCAGCGTTTTGCCACCCGCTATCCTTGGGCGCACCTGGATATAGCCGGGACGGCCTGGAAGGGGGGCGCAGCCAAAGGAGCCACCGGACGGCCGGTGGGTCTGCTGGTCCGTTATCTGCTGGCTCAGGCGGAGTCCCCGGGCGCCGGCGTGAGCCCACGCCGAAGGAAAGCATGACCCGGGTTGAGTTTCATTACAACATCGGCAACAAGCCGCGCTACCTGCAGCGACTTCTGCACAAGGTGATCGAGCGCGACCTTAGCACCTTGGTGCTGTGCCCGGCTGAGCAGTTGCAGTCCCTGGACCAGCACCTTTGGACCGACGAACCAAGCTCCTTCTTACCCCATTGCACGCTGCAGGCCGCAGCCGTCACCCGGTCGGCCAGCCCGGTGTGGCTCTCCGGTACCTGGGTGGAGAGCCATGGGCGCCAGGTTCTGATCAATTTGGGGCTGACTTTGCCGCAGGGGGCGGGGCCGGTGCAGCGCTGGTTGGAACTGATCAGCATCGATCCCGCCGACACCCAGGCAGGGCGTAAGCGCTGGCGGGACTACCAGGCCCGCGGATTCTCCATTGAGGCCCACAATCGCGCCGGCCACAGCCTGTGACGAATCGCCTTTATTTCCCATTGTCTCTGTCAAGAGTAAAAATCCGCGGGTCTCCCCGGTCCGGCTGGGGTTCCCGGGGGCGACCGCTGGTGCACAATGCTGGCTCCATTGGCGGGAGGTCAGGCGCAGCCGGATCCGATTTCCTCAAACAGGGGAATGGGATTGAGCCCCCCGCTTTCTTAATCTTTTACGGAGATCATTCATGCATTTGAAACTCAAGACCCTCGCTTTGGCCGGCCTGACGGCCGCCGCAAGCCTGAGCTATGCGCAGGACGTACAGGTGGTGCGTATCGGCCATGTGGCCCCGACTTCGGGCCCCCAGGCGCACTATGGTCGCGACAACGAAAACGGCGTTCGTATGGCCATCGAGGACCTCAACGGCCAAAACATCTCGATCGGCGGCAAACGGGTCCGCTTCGAAATCGTTGCCGAGGACGATGCGGCCGATCCCAAGCAGGGTACCGCTGCAGCCCAGAAGCTTTGTGACTCCAAGGTCTCGGGGGTCGTCGGCCACCTTAACTCTGGCACCACCATCCCGGCCTCCAAAATTTACAACGATTGCGGTATCCCGCACATTACCGGCGCGGCGACCAATCCCAACCTGACCCGCCCGGGCTACAAGACCACCTTCCGCATCATTGCCAATGACAACGCCTTGGGGGCTGGTCTGGCCAATCATGCTGCCGACAACCTCAAGCTCAAGCGCGTGGCCATCATTGATGACCGCACTGCTTACGGCCAAGGCGTGGCCGAGGTGTTCAAGCGCACGGCTCTGGCCAAGGGCATGCAAGTGGTTGATGAGCAGTTCACCAATGACAAAGCCACGGACTTCATGGCGATCCTGACCGCCATCAAGGCCAAGAACCCGGATGCCATCTTTTTTGGCGGCATGGACCCGCAGGCTGGCCCGATGCTGCGCCAGATGGAGCAACTGGGCATGGCCAATGTGCGCTATTTCGGCGGCGACGGCATCTGCACCTCTGAGATCGCCAAGCTCGCTGGCGGCGCCAAGACCTTGAACAATGTGATCTGCGCCGAGGGCGGTGCCTCGCTGAGCAAGATGCCCGGTGGCGAGGCCTGGAAAAAGCGCTATGACACCAAGTATCCCAATCAGTTCCAGGTTTACAGCCCCTACACCTACGATGCCACATTTGTGCTGGTCGACGCCATGAAGCGGGCCAATTCGGTTGACCCCAAGGTCTACACCGCGCACCTGCCCAAGAGCAACTACAGGGGAGTCACCAGTGTGATTGCCTTTGAGGCCAACGGCGAACTCAAGAACGCGGCTATTACTTTGTATTCGTACAAAGACGGCAAGAAAGTGCCGATGTAATTGCGTCTGATGCCATGAAAAAGCCGCCCATGAGGCGGCTTTTTCTTTCCGGTTCGGACCGGTTTACTTAATGACCGGGGAGACTGGGCGCCAGATGCCCCCGCGGGCCTGGTCGACGGTGATCAGCTCCGGATCAAAGTGATTGTTCTTGAAGCTGGCCGCCCCCAGGAACACCGGGTGATTGGAGGTGGTCGCTTGCAGGGCCTTGATCGCCGAGTCGATGTTCAGATTGCGTCCGGCAGCCTGTAGCCCCCTGACGAACCAGTCGGCGTAGGCGTAGGCCAGATAGGCGTTCTCATCGGGCTCGAGGTTGAATCGCTTCTTGTAAGCGTCCGCCCAGGCCTTGTCGGCAGCGCCCGCGTTGTTCGGGTCGAGAATCTTCCAGGGTCCCACGCCGTACAGACCTTCGATGGCGTCTTTGCCGAGCTTGGAGACGATCATCGTGCGCCCAGGGTTGCCGGTGAGTACGGCCACATTGTTCCATCCGATTTTCTTGATCTCGGCCATCATGCCCACGGTCTCGCGGGTGATGGTGGCCATCACAATCAGATCGACACCGGCGGCTCGCATGCGTGCGACCTGGCTGGAAAAGTCGATTTCGCCCGGCTTGTAGGAGGCTTCGGCGGTCAGCGTCATTTTGCGCGCCTCCATGGCGCTTTTGACGCCGCGGCCGATCAGGTCACCGAAGTGGCCTTCCATGTAGACCCAGCCCACTTTTCTGAAGTTGGGGTTCTGATCGAGCAGCCAGGTCAGACCAGCGTGGGTGGTCGTGTGATAGTCCGGGATGGTGGTGAACAGACGCGGGCTTTTGCCAGCGATTTGTTGCAGCACATTGGAGGCGGCCCAGGGAGAGAAGTAGATCACGCCTTCATCGACCGCGCGCTTGACCACCGCCGCGTTGGTGCCCGAACCGAAAGGATTGACGATGGCAAATACCTCGTCCTTGCGGATCAGCTTATCCACCGCCCGCACTGCTTGCTGGGGTTGGCTGGCGTTATCCTCGACGATGAAGCGGATGCGCCGGCCATGAATGCCGCCGGCCTCGTTGGCCTCGTCAAAGCGCATCTGGGTGCCATTACGCAGTTGCGGCATGCCGGCGGCCACCGGCCCAGACAGGTCCATGTGGGTGCCGACGACGATCTCCTTGTCGCTCACGCCCGCTGCCTGGGCGGCCCAGGGCGCTGCGGCCGCGGCCAGCGCAGCCAGCGCCGCGGTCATCCATTGTCTTTTCGTACTTCTCATGTCATCTCCTTGGGGTGGGTGAAAAAATGGTGTGCCTCGCGCAGGATTTGCTTCAAGGCGGATACATGGTGTCAATCAGCGGGCCGTACTTGGCGGTCACCACCTTGCGCTTGAGCTTCATCGTCGGCGTGAGCTCCTCGTCTTCGGCCGTGAGCATTTGATCGATCAGCCGGAAGTCCTTGATCTGCTCGACCCGAGCCAGGCGAGCATTCACCGTTTCGATTTCCTTGCCGATGAGCTGCAGCACCGCTTGCGCCCGCGTCAGACTCGCAAAATCGGTGTAGGGAACCTGTCGGTCTTGTGCATACTTGGCCACATTGTCTGGATCGATCATGATCAGGCAGGTGAGAAAGCGGCGCGCCTCGCCGATCACGATGGCGTCGGAGATGTAGGGGCTGAACTTGATCTGGTTCTCGATCAGGCTGGGCGTGATGTTCTTGCCACCGGAGGTAATGATGATGTCTTTGATCCGGTCCTTGATGCGCAAGTAGCCTTGCTCGTCCATCTCGCCGCAGTCGCCGGTGTGCAGCCAGCCTTCGGGGTCGATGGTTTCTGCAGTTTTTTCGGGCAGGTTCCAATAGCCGGCAAAGACATTACCGCCGCGTACCAGAATTTCTTCCTCGTGGCCGATGCGCACTTCGGTGCCCAGCGCCTTCACGCCGGCATAGCCGATCTTGATGCGCGAGGGAGGGTTGGCCGTGCAAAAGCCGCAGGTCTCCGTCAGGCCGTAGGACTCGATCAAGTCGATGCCGATGGACATGTACCACTTGAGCAGGTCCGGTGAAACCGGTGCTGCGCCAGTCAGTGCAGTCTTAATTTCGGACAGACCAAGGAAGCTGCGCAGATTGCTGAAGACCAGCCTTTGCATCAGCTGATAGCGAGCGCTGCGCCAGGCCGCAACCGGCCGCCCGCTCAGTCGGGCCTCTGACAGCGCCGCGCCTTCGCCACTGACATAGGCGTAGGCCCAGCGCGCGAGGGCGATCGAGTCCTGCAGATAAAGGGTGACCTGGGAGTACATCTTCTCCCAGAAACGGGGCGGCCCGAACAGCAGGTGAGGCATGACCTCCCGGGTGTCGTTGAACACCGTACCTGAGTTCTCAGGAAAGTGAACAATAGGACCGAAGGCCAGGGGGTTGTAGACCGTACCCATGCGCTCGGCGATATGACACAGGGGCAGGAAGGACAGCGTACGGTCGCCGCGTTTGAGGTCCAGGTATTGCGGCGCGCTGGCAATCTGGAATACAAGATTGCGGTTGGCCACCATTGCCCCCTTGGGCTGACCGGTGGTGCCCGAGGTGTACACGAGAAAGGCGATGTCCCCGGCTCGCCCCCGGTCTACGGCGGCTTCAAAATCGGCCGCCTTGCTTTTTTCCACGGCCAGTTCATGCCCGCCGGCCACAAACTCGGTCCAGGTGCTGATGCACGGGTCGGACAGGCCGCGCAGGCCTTCAAGATCAATCACCACAATGCGCTGCAACTCGGGGCATTGGGCCCGCACGGCTACTGCCTTGTCCAGTTGCTCCTGGTTTTCAACGATCAGTACGCGCGCACGGCTATCCTGAAGGATAAAGGCCACCTGTTCTGGCGAGGCCGTTGGGTACAGCCCAACGCCAATCAGCCCCATGGCTTGGGCGCCCATATCCGCGTACAGCCACTCGGGTCGGTTCTCGGCCAGGATGGCTACTGTCTGACCGGGCTGCGGGCCTTGCGCGCTCAGAGCCAAGCCAACGGCCCGAGCCTGCGCGTAGTAGTCGGACCAGCTCACGGTATGCCAGATACCCTTTTTCTTGTGTCGCAGGGCGGGTGTGTCGGCCCACTGCTGGCATCGAAGCCGCCACAGCTGTTGCGGGGTCTGGCAGCCCTCCATCGGTGGCGGTACCTGTGGATCGGTTGGTGTGTGAACCATAGGGAGGTGTTCGTGTTTCATCGCCAGGTCTTGCGCCTTTTCCAGCGCTGCTTGCTGCCATCAACGAGCTCCCTGTGGCTGACGCCACCCAGATAGAACTCCTTGACATCATCTTTTTCGCGCAGCTCGGCGCAAGGCCCTGCCGCAGCAACCCGACCGAGTTCCATGATGTAGCCATGGTGGGCCGTGGCCAGGGCGATGGCCGCATTTTGTTCAACCACCAGAATCGACATACCGGTCTCGGAGTTGATGCGTTCGATGATGCGAAAGATCTCCCGCGTCAGCAGAGGTGACAGGCCCAGGGAGGGCTCGTCGAGCAGCAGTACAGTGGGGCTGGCCATCAGGGCCCGACCGATGGCCAGCATTTGCTGCTCACCGCCGGAGAGCAGTCCGGCGGCCTGCCGCTGGCGCTCGAGCAAACGGGGGAACCAGGCATACACGCGCTCGAGGTCGCTCTCCATGCCTTGGGCCTGCTGACGCGCAAAGGCTCCCATGCGGAGATTTTCGGCCACCGTAAGGAAGGGAAACACCTGCCGCCCTTCGGGCACGAGCACCAGGCCACGACGGGCCACTTCATCGGGGTCCAGGCCGTGTAAGGCTTGACCGAGGAAGTGCACGCTACCCTTGAAGGGATCAATCACGCCGGCCAGGGTGTTCAGCAGGGTGGTTTTGCCGGCACCATTAGCGCCAAGCACGGTGACGATATCGCCTCGGTACAGATCAAGGCTGACTCCCTTGATCGCAGCGATCGGTCCGTACCAGGTTTCCAGGTTTCTCACCGAGAGCAGCGGTTCCGTCGTTTGCACTTCACTCGGGTTCGGGCTTTGGGACACGAGGGATGTACTCATGAGTCCGTGCTCCCGAGATAAGCCGCAATCACTTTGGGGTCGGACTGAACCTGCGCAGGTGTGCCCGTGGAAAGCACTTCGCCCAAGTTCATGCACAACACCCGATCGGCTACTTCAGAGACCAGCGACATGTCGTGCTCGACCATAACCACGGTCATGCCCAGGTCGCTGCGTATGTCTTCAATCCAGAAGGCCAAGTCGCGCGTCTCTTCCGGGTTCAGGCCAGAGGCCGGCTCGTCGAGCAGCAGCACTTGGGGCCGCGTGGCCAAGGCCCGGGCTAGTTCCACCACCTTGCGAACGCCGTAGGGCAGACCGGTGATCAGGGTGTTTCGGTGCGGGGCCAGGTCGAGCAGATCGATCACATCTTCAACATGGGCGCGCAGTTGCGCCTCGGTCTGCCTTACTTTAGGAGTCCATAGGCATTGCCCCCAGAAGCTTTCACGGGCGAAACGGTGGCAGCCGAGCATGAGGTTGTCCAGCACAGTGGCCCCCTCGAACAACTCGATGTTCTGAAAAGTCCGGGCGATACCCTGTTCAACCACCCGGTGGCGGGGTAATCCGATCAGGTCCACGCCGCCAAAGAGCACCGAGCCAGCGGTCGGATCAAAGACCCGGGTGATGACATTAAACACGGAAGTCTTGCCAGCGCCGTTGGGTCCGATGATGGCAAAGATTTCGCCCGGTGCCACATCAAAGCTGACATCGCGAATGGCGTGCACGCCACCAAAACGCAGAGCCAATTGGCGCACCCGCAGGCCGGCTGATGCGGGGGTCGTACTCATCGATAGCGCTCCGATTTCATATAGGTCTTGCCGCGGCGAAAGACATCTTTGCGGTACAGGGGAAAGGTTTCGAAGAAGGCTTTGACCTTGAGCCAGCGCCCGTTAAGCCCCTTGGGCTCAAACAATACGAAGAAGGCCAGAATCAGCCCGAAGAAAAAAATCTCCAAACCAAATTGCTTGCTGATGCGGTCGCCCAGATAGGGTTTGATCTGTGAGATGAAGGCCGGCACCATGCCAATCAGAAAAGCACCCAGGATTGCCCCACGCAGCGAACCGAGTCCGCCGATGGTGACCATCAGCACCAGTTCCAAAGACAAGAGCAGGCTGAAGCCTTCCGGGGTGATATGCCGCATGTGGTGAGCCAGAAGAGCCCCTGCAAAGCCGCTGACCGCTGCGGAGATGACAAAGGCCAACACCTTGTGCCCGGCCACCCAGATCCCCAAGCTGGCAGCGGCCGCCTCGGAATCGCGCACACCGACAAAAGCGCGCCCGGTCCGCCCCCGCATTAAATTGATGAGCAGCAGCAGGATCACGATCAGGCAGCCCAGGCACAAAAAATAGAAAGACTTGAGGCCCGAGAGGTCCAGGCCAAACAGGCTGGGGTCGGCCACAGGCATGCCATTGAAGCCGCCGGTGACGCTTTTCCAGCGACCCAGAACATGTTCAATCAGGATGGCAAACGCCAGCGTAACCATGGCCAGGTACAGGCCAGAGACGCGAATGGCCGGCAGCCCCAGTGCCAGACCGACCAAACCGCTTAAGGCCGTCGCCAGCAAAATACTTGCTGCGAAAGGCAGGCCCTGACCCAAAAACCAGGCGTGTGCATAGGCGCCGACGGCCAGGAAAGCGGCATGGCCCAACGACACCTGACCGGTGTAGCCGCTGAGCACCATCAGTCCCAGGCTGGCGATGGCCATGATGTAGAGGTAGGTCAGTTCGCCGACATAGTATTTCGGCAGCAACCAGGGGGCGGCCAGCAGCAGCGCCAAGGTCAGGCCATAGATCAACTGGTCGCTGCGATAGCGCAGCAGCCGCTTGCTGTCCTGATAACTGGTGTCGTAGTCAAAGCGCATGGTTGGTCCTCTACACCCTTCGCCCGTGGGCCTCGCCCAGCAGGCCGCGAGGCCAAAGGATCAGGGTGGCAATCAGCACCACATAGGCCGCCACATCCTTGGAGCCATCAGGCAAATAAACACCGGCAAACTGCTCGATCAGGCCAAGCAAAAGGCCTCCCACAATCGCCCCAGGGATGCTCCCAAAGCCGCCCAGCACCAGCGCGGACAAGGCCTTGAGCACAACGATCCACAGCGAGATATCGACCAGCGCGATCGGCGCAAGCAGCAGGCCGCAGATGCCAGCCACCGCCCCAGCCAGGGCCCAAACCAGAGAGGTAAGCTGCTTGACCCGTATGCCGCTGAGATAGGCAGCCAACTGATTCTGCGAGGCCGCCTGTATGGAGATACCCAGCGCGCTGTAGCGCAGGAACAGGTAAATCATGGCGGTCAAGGCCAGGGCGGCAGCCAGGATGACCAAATGCAGATCGCTGACCACCAGAGCGCCGATCTGGGTGGTTTGCTGTGTCCAGGGCGTAGGGTAGGAGCGCGATTCAGGGCCAAACAACATGCTCACCAAGCCGCGCAGCATGAAGGCGATGGCGATGGTCAGCATGACCCCCGAGAACTGCGGCTGCCCGACGATGCGTCGCATCACCCGCGCATCAATTTGCCAGCCCAGCACAGCCGCAAAGACCATGGTCAACACGGCCGCCAACCAGAAGGACAGCCCGAGACCGACGATCAGACCCCACGCCACGAAGGCCGAGGCCATCAGCACATCACCGTGCGCGAAGCTAAGCACTTCGGTGGCCTTGTAGGTGATGACCAGACCCAGCGCTACCAAGGCATAGATAGCGCCGGTGGCCATGCCGTTAAGCACGAGTTGCAAGACGGCGGCAATTTCAGGAGGCATGCGGCAATCTACCTTGTCAAAGTGGTTTGATGAATCAAGGAAACTCCTAGTGTTGAACGGCGATCCGGCCTCCGAGACTTCAATCTCATGGCGAACCCCGTGGGGGTTTGGGAAAGAAGGCAGGCGTGCGGGCCATGTACTCGGCATAGCCCGGCTTGGTTTTGAGCATGTAGCGCTCGGTCATGCTCAGGGCCGAGCCTTGGTTCATGAACCAGAACACCATGGCCACCATGGGCAGGCCCAACCATCCCCAGGGCGCCGCCAGCGCAAACAATCCAAAGGCCAACCAGGTCATCGACTCGCCAAAGTAATTGGGGTGTCGGCACCAGGCCCAGAGGCCTTGATCCATGACCTTGCCCTTGTTGGCTGGATTGCTCCTGAAGCGATGCATCTGCAGGTCACCGCCCGCCTCGAAAACAAAGCCCACCATCCATGAGGCCACGGCCAGCACCGTCAGCACAGACGCTTGAGCACCAGCCCCCAGGGCCAGCGCCAGTGGCCAGGTCCACATCCAGATCAGTACGCCCTGGGTCAGGTAAATCTGAAAGTAGGACCACCACCACCAGCTTGCTCCGCCGCGTTCCCGCCAGCGGGCGTAGCGCGCCTCTTCACCGTGTGGCAGGTAGCGCATGGCGATATAGCCGCCCAGGCGCCAGGACCAGATCGTCATGCACACAAGAAGAATCAGTACATGCAGAGAAGGGTTGGCCCCCCATTGCCACCAAGCCAGGCAGGTCACCGCCCAAGGCGTCAGTGGGTAAGCGATATCCATGATGCTGTGATTGCGCATCACGGTGCCCAGGGCCCAAACCAAACTCACCAGTACCCAAACTGCTGCGCCCATCAGCGTCAGCCGCTCCATCGCCTGTCGCAGTGCCGGATCGAAGGCGCCCCACTGGGTGCTCAGAATCAGCCAGAGGACGGGGATAAGAGGGTAGATCGCTGTTCGAAGACTTAAACCCTGGCTTGATTTTCGGTACTGCAGCAGCAACCACAGCAGGCAGACCATCGGGATGGCGATCAATGGCTCATTCATTGTGAGTCCTCCTGACAGGAGCTTGAATCAGTCCGTGGAGTGCCTGGCCCAAGGACCCGGACGCCGGGATAAGCGTGTTCTGTGTTCATGCGGCTTGCCGGGCTTGGTAGACAGGCTTTACATCCCAGGCTCGCAGCGGCTCGCGGCAACAACTGCAGATTACTTGCGGCACAAAAACATGCCCGCAGTGGTGGGTCGGAATGATCGAGCTGGGTTCATGCAGATGGTGGTGCTCGGCCCAGCTGGACAGGCAGACGATATAGCCCAGCAGGTCTCGGCTGGAATCGGTGAGCCGGTAGATACGGCGGCGTGCATCGTATCGGTCGACCTCGCTGTGCAGCAGCCCATAGGCCATCATGCCCTCAAGCCGCCTTGACAACACGCTCGGTCCAATCCCCAGGACCTTGCTGAGCTGGTCAAAATAGTGGCAGCCTAGAACCACGGCGGTAACAATGAGCAGGCTCCAGCGGTCGACCCGCAGCCCCAGATCAATATGCGCCGTGTCGCCCTGCGGGATCCGTGGCGCGCGGCTCACTCTGGCTTTGAGGTGGATCAACGCGGACACCGGTCGCAGCTGGAGTTTCAGCCGGGTCACCTCGGCCTCCTCACCACACGCGCGGCAGGCCAGCACCGGGGTGAAGCGCCGACCACAATTGCGGTGCTGCAATCGGGCCGGCAATTCGACCCGGATGCGCCCCCACCGCCGCTCCCACAGCCACATCATCAGGACGGCTGGATACATCGCCAAGGCCTTGCCGGTCGGGTGGTAGGCATGACGCAGCGGGCGTTGCTGGTACGCCCGGGCTTTGAGCAGGTCCAGCTGCTGCAGGCTGCGCAGCCGGTTCGACAATGTTGATCTCGGAATGCCCAGCTCCTGCTGCCATTGCTCGAAACGCCGGATACCCATGAAGGTGCCCAACAAGACCTGTACCGTCCAACGATCGCCGAGGGCGCCCAGCCCATGGCTGAGCGTACTGCTGACCAGCGCATCCCGGGTGAGATCGACATCGAGACTCAAGGCGCCTCCAGCCTTTCGATCACCATGGCGACCGCCAATCCGGCCGCGCCACAAATAGCGATCAGCGCGCGGCGCTGCTGCCTGCGCTCAAGCTCATCTATCGCCATACCCACAAGCATGGCACCTGTGGCCCCCATCGCATGGCCCAAGGCAATCGCCCCGCCGTTGACATTGAGTTGCTGGTGCGCCACGCCCAGATGCTTCATGTAGTGAAGCATCAGCGCAGCAAAGGATTCATTGACTTCAAAAAGATCGATGTCAGCGACCTGCAAGCCGGCTCTTTGCATCGCCCGCCTGCTCGCCTCGACCGCGCCCGTCAAAGCCAGGGTACGGTCTACCGAGGCGTTGGCTACCGTCAGCACCCGACCGCGCGCGCGCAAGCCGAGCCGTTTGGCGGCCGCCGGGCTGGCCACCAAGACGGCGGCAGCTCCATCAGCCATGGCCGGCGAGTTACCGGCATGTTGGACATGGTTTAGACCGGCCAGGCCGCAGTGCCGGCTCAGGTCTGCGATGACATCGACTCCGGCACCGGCGAAGGCAGGCGCAATTTGCGCCAGGGCCTCTGCCGTGGTTTGCGGGCGTGGAGTTTCGTCGAGCAGGAGGCCCCCTTCCTCGCCCAGATGGACGGGCACCACCGATTTGAAGTAGCCGCCCGCCCGCGCATTTGTGGCGCGCTGTTGTGAGCTCAGGGCATAGGCATCGCATTGCTGGCGCGAAAACCCCTCGAGAGTGGCTACAGCGTCAGCGGCCAGTCCGATGGGCACCAATCGGGCCTGTCGCGCAAATTCCGGGTCATGGGTGAGTGGGCCTCGGTCGCTGGCCATCGGTACGCGCGACATCATCTCCACACCGGCTCCAACCGCCAAACCATCACAGGCCAGCGCTTGCTCGGCAGCCAGAGCCACCGCAGTCAAGCCTGAAGCACAATAACGGTTGAGGGTCAGCGCCGGGGTGGTGTCGCTCCACTGCGCTTGGATCAGCGCCAGCTTACCGATGTGGGCACCTTGCTCGCCCGTTTGGGTGACACAGCCGACAAACACATCCTCCACCAGCCCGGTGTCCAGTCCCGTGCGCTCAGCCAGAGCGCTAAATTGGCTTGCCAACAGTTGCACCGGCTTGAGGCTGCGCAGGGCGCCTTTGTCGTTGCCTCGGCCACGCGGTGAACGCAGCGCCTCGATGATCAAAGCACTCATGCCCAGCGCTCAACGACAAAGCTGGCGACGGTGGCACAAGAGCCACCGATGTTGAGAGTCTGCACCCGCGAGGCGCCCTCAATCTGCATGGCGCCCGCCTGATGACTGACCTGTTTTGCCGCATCAAGCAGCATGCGCGTGCCGGTGGCGCCGACCGGATGACCGCAACCGATCAGTCCGCCACTCATATTGACGGGACAGCGTCCGACCTGTTCGACCGTGCCCTCCTCAAGCGCCCGCCAGCTCTGTCCTGGGGGGGTCAAACCAAAGTGATCGATTGCCATGTACTCGGTGGTGGTGAAGCAATCGTGGGTTTCAATGCCGCTGATTGAATCAATGCCGCTGACACCGGCCCGCCGCCAGGCTTCTTCAATGGCTTGGCGCACATGCGGAAACACATAAGGGGCGCCGCGGCTGCGCTCGAGCTTGTCTTTCAGGCGCAGTCCGGCGTTGCGATGGCCCCAGCCCGAAATATAGGGTGTGCCGGCCAAAGGACGGCCGTGTCTGCGCAGGTGCTGCTCGGCCCATCGAGGCGATGCCAGTACCAGCGCGCAGGCCCCATCGGTGATCTGGCCACAATCTTGCCGACGGGTACCGGGCTCGATAACCGGGTTGGCCGTATCGTCGTCGGTAAAACTGCGTTCCTCGAATTGCCACTTTCGCGTTTGTGCCAGCGGATTGCGCCGGGCGCTGGCGTAGTTGAGCTCGGCAATGCGGTTGAGGTACTTGCGGTTCAGGCCATAGCGAGCCTCGTACTCCTGAGCCAGCAGCCCGAAGGCAGCTGGCCACATGAAGGTGCATGCAATGTCTTCGCGGCCCTGCCACGCTGCGGCATTTTGATTGATCGAGGCCTGATCACCCGGTAGATTCTTGAACTCCTCCACGCCCAGTACCAGCGCGCAGTCGTAACGACCCGCCTCGATCTCGGCCATGGCCGTCAGCACGGCCAGTGATGAGGAAGCGCAGGCGCCTTCGTGCCGCATCGCGGGAACCCCCCAAAGCTCAGGCACCACCTGGGCCACCAGGGCGCCCAGGTGGGCTTGCTGGCGCTGCAATTCGCCGAAGGCGTTACCGACATGAATGGTTTGCACCGCAGACGCCTCCACGCCGCTGGCCTCCAGCGCCCCCAGGCAAGCCTGCCGCGTCATGTCAGAGAGGTCTTCGCCATGGCGCGACCAGACCTTGGCAAAGTCAGTCTGGTAGCCGCCCAGAACAAAAACAGGCGTGCTCATGCTTTGGCCTCCTGATGACTCGGCCTGATCCGTTCAAATCGGTAGGCCGCTTGCCGGTACTGCTGCTCAAGTTCGTCGACCACCTGAGCCACGGGGCTGATCCGCCGTATGGTTCCCAAGCCTTGGCCCGCAGCCCAGACCTCCAGCCACTTTTTCCCGGCAAAGGATTGCTTGCTGTCGTAGTGCCGCTCGGGTGCGTCAGGCATGTTGTCGGGGTCAAAGCCGTTGGCCTGCAGCGAAGGCTTGAGCCAGCTCGCGGCGGTACCCGTCACGCCGGCGCTGATCAGCAAATCGTCGGCAGAGCAGTCCACCACCATCTGTCGGTAGCCCTGCGGGGCCAGGCTCTCCTGGGTGGGAATAAAGCGGGTCCCCATATAGACCAGGTCCGCACCTGCGGCCACGGCGCCAGCCACGCCCCAGCCGTCAGTGATGCCTCCGCCAACGGCGATCAGGCCGTCGTAGAAATCGCGTACTGCGCTGATGAAGGCAAAGGGCGAGAGAAAGCCGGTGTGCCCACCGGCCCCCGCGCAGACGCAGGCCAGTCCGTCAGCTCCGGCATCGACTGCCTTGCGCGCGAGCTTGAGCGTGGTAACGTCCGCGAGAACCTGGCCGCCATAGCGGTGCACCACTTCGATGGCCGGTTTGGGGCTGCCCAGTGCCGTGACCACCAGCGGCGGCTTGTAGCGCGCTACGAGTTCCAGGTCTTCGATCAGCCGGGCGTTGGAAGAATGCGTGACGAGGTTGGCGCACCAGGGTCCGAGGCTGGCGGCGTCTTGCTGATCCCGCGCAGCGGCCAGGCCTTCGGTGATCTGGCGCATCCAGAGATCGAGCTGCGCGATCGGCCGCGCGTTGGGGGTCGGAAAAGCTCCCGCAATGCCGGCC
>Ga0194116_10003495_pt1 | contig 18865 bp, 15 predicted proteins | sample TA2MahsurfametaG_4_FD_148617 | JGI IMG/M metagenome (GOLD analysis project Ga0194116, IMG submission 148617) | Freshwater microbial communities from Lake Tanganyika, Tanzania - TA2015008 Mahale S9 surface | ecosystem: Environmental > Aquatic > Freshwater > Lake | place: Tanzania: Lake...
AAGTTCGCCCTGTTCTTCATGGGCGAATACGCGGCCATGGTCATCGGCTCCGCGCTGATCGTCACCCTCTTCCTTGGCGGCTGGTCGCTGGGCTTCGGCCTCGACGCGCGCATCGCGGAACTCCACGTCGGCGGACTCCACTACGGCGGACTCATCCACTTCGGCGTCTTCCTCGCCAAGCTGCTCGCCTTCATCCTGTTCTTCATCCTCGTGCGCTGGACGGTGCCGCGCTTCCGCTACGACCAGCTCATGAAGCTCGGCTGGGTCGTCTTCTTCGAGGCGGCGCTTATCAACGTCTTCCTCGCCGCGCTCGTCCTCGCCGCGCCCGACCTCACCGCAACCGCCACCACCATCGGGGCGATCGTGCTCGCCGCGGTCGGTGCCGCGGTCGTCTGGGTCGCCAAAGTCTCCGAAACCCCAGCGACACCAACGCGGGCCTGAACCGCAATCGCCCCCCGCAACAGCCATGAGCCACGCCCGCATTGTCACGCTGCGCAGACCCAGACTCCGCTTTGGCGAGAAGATCTACCTCGGCGCCATCGTCAAGGGGTTCCTGCTCACCCTCCGGCACGCGCTGCGCACGATGTTGGGCAAATCGGCCGGTGCCCGCTCGCTCAACTCGTCGGGGATGGGCGTGACGATGCAGTTTCCGGAGCAACGGTGGGACGACCGCATGCCCGAGTATTACCGTGGCGCCCCGGCATTGGTGACCGACGAGCAGGGCCGCGAGCGCTGCGTGTCGTGCCAGCTTTGCGAGTTCATCTGTCCGCCCAAGGCGATCCGCATCGTGCCCGAGGAAATCCCCGCGGAAGACCGCTGGTCGAAAGTCGAGAAGCGTCCGAAGGAGTTCGAGATCGACATGATCCGCTGCATCTACTGCGGGATGTGCGAGGAGGTCTGCCCGGAACAGGCGATCTACCTGCGCAAGGACTACCTGATCACCGGCCTGACCCGTGCCGACATGGTCCATGACAAGCGCAGGCTCTACGAGATCGGCGGCGTCCGCACCGGCTTGGTCAACAAGTGGAACGAGTTGAAGTAGGGGGCAATTCAAGTGATCGGTTACCAGTGATCAGTGACGAGTGACATCAACATGAATCAGGAAACGATCAGGACTTTCGAGGATCATCAGTGTTGGAAAGCATGCAGAGAACTCCGGCTCTTCGTGCGCCGCAAGGTCGTGCCCGGTTTGCCGAAAGAGGAAGTCTACCGGCTTGCCGATCAGATCATCCGCTCATCACGCTCCAGCACCGCCAACATCGCCGAGGGTTATGGCAGATTTCACTATCTCGACAACGCCAAGTTCTGCTCACAAGCGCGTGGATCCTGCTGGGAGACTCTGGATCATCTGATTGCCGCAAATGACGAGTGCTTGCTTTCAGATGATCTGCTGGATGAAGGACGCCAACTGGTCCAATATGCCGTTAAGCTTCTGAATGGGTCCATTTCCTACCTACAGCGTGCGGCAAACCAAAAAAAATCCAATCATCCAACTTATCACCGATAACCGATAACCGATCACTGATCACTGATCACTGATAACCAATCCCCAATGCCCCTTCCCCTTTTCTGGCTCTTTTCGACGATCGTGCTCACGGGCGCGGCGGGCGTGATCGCGTTCCGCAATCCGGTGTCGAGCGCGTTGTCGGTCGTCGCCTGTTTCGTCGGCCTCGCCGGATTGTTCATCGGACTCGGCGCGTTCTTCGTCGGCATCATCCAGATCCTCGTCTACACGGGCGCGGTGATGGTGCTGTTCTTGTTCATCATCATGCTGCTCGACCTCAAGGACGAGGTCAAACGCGGCCGCAGCAACACCCCGCTGCTCGCCGGCCTCGCGCTGTCGGCTTTGTTCGCCATCCAGCTCGCCGGCGTGCTCTCGCGCATGCCCGACCGTGCGGCACCGCCTTTGGATCCGCCGGCACTCGCCGCGGCCGCGTCGAACCACAAGCCCGGCGGCGGGATCGCCACCGCGCTCAACGAAGGCCGCTTGCCCGACACCCGGCTGATCGGTCACGCCCTCTTCACGCGCTACAACTTCCCGCTGCAGGTGCTCGGCGTGCTGCTGCTGGTCGGCACCGCCGGCGTCGTCGCCCTCTCCCGCAAACAGGCCTGATCCACCGCCACTCCGACTGCCATGGCCAGCCTCAACGACTATCTTTTGGTTTCCGGCCTGCTGTTCGCCGCCGGCCTCGCCGGCGTGGTGATCCGCCGCAACATCATCGTCGTGTTCATGTGCCTCGAGCTGATGCTCAGCGCGGCAAACCTCAGCCTGATCGCCTTCTCGCGCTTCAACACGACGGGCGGGCTGCCTGATCCCGACGGACAGATGCTCGTGTTCTTTGTCATCACCGTCGCCGCCGCCGAAGTGGCGGTCGGACTCGCCATCATCGTCTCGCTCTACCGCGCGCGGCAGACGATCCACACCGACGAATTGACGAGCCTGAGGGGATGAGGCGATGGGAAACCATGGAACCATCCAACGAAACCACTGATTGCACAGATGGAACTGATTGAAGCATGAAGATGAGATTCCACCCCGGGGATTACCCGGAATCCGCACGCAAGCCCCCTCTCCTTTCATGAACCAAGCCTGGATTCTTCTCTTCCTGCCGCTGGCCGTGGCCGCCGCCAGCCTGCTGTTGCCGCGCCGCACCGCGCTCGTTCCGTGGCTTGCCACCGCCTCGGCCGCCGCCACGCTGGTCTTGTCGCTCCATTTGGTCGGATCCACTGGCACGGCTTCGTTCGATTGGGCATCGGTCGGCGGACTCCACTTGCGCGTGGGCATCCTGCTCGACCGGCTTTCCACCGGAATGATGGTGGTTGTCACCGGCGTGGGTGTGTTGGTTCACGTGTTCTCACTGGCCTACATGCGCGACGACGCGGCGAAGGCGCGTTATTTCACCTGCCTGCAGCTCTTCATGTTCTCGATGACGGGCATCGTGCTCGCCTCCGATTTCATCATGACCTTCATCTTCTGGGAGTTGGTCGGACTGAGTTCCTATCTGCTCATCGGTCATTGGTTCGAAAAAACCTCGGCGGCCGACGCGGCGAAGAAGGCGTTCCTCTGCAACCGGGTCGGCGATTTCGGGTTTCTCACCGGCATCCTGCTGCTGTGGAGCATCACCGGCACACTCGCTTTCTCCTCGATGGACGTGCCGACATCGGTTTCCGCGTCGCTCGTCACGGCCTCACTGCTCTGCATCTTCTGCGGCGCGATCGGCAAGTCGGCGCAACTGCCGCTGCATGTCTGGCTGCCCGACGCGATGGAAGGCCCGACGCCAGTGTCGGCGCTGATCCATGCGGCGACGATGGTCGCCGCAGGGGTGTACATGCTTTTCCGCTTGCAGCTCTCGCTCGGCGCGGAGGTCTTCGGCGGCCTTGCCGGTGATGTGATCGCGTGGACCGGCGGGCTCACCGCGCTGGCGGCCGCGCTGATGGCGGTGCAGCAGGACGACATCAAGCGCGTGCTCGCTTACTCGACGCTTTCGCAGCTCGGCTACATGGTCATGGCCGTCGGGCTCGCCGCGGGCGAGGCGGGGATGTTCCACCTCTTCACACACGCCTGGTTCAAGGCGTTGTTGTTCCTTGGTGCCGGCGCGGTGATCCACGCCTGCCATCACGAGCAGGACATCTGGAAGCTGGGCGGACTGATGAGGCGAATGCCGGTCACCGGCGCCACCTTCCTCGCCGGTTGCGCCGCGCTGATCGCCGTGCCGTTCACCTCGGGATTCTTCTCGAAGGAACTCATCCTTGACGCTGCCCGCGGCCATCAACCGGTCCTCTTCTGGATCGCGGTGGCGGTGGCGGTGCTCACGCCGTTCTACATGACACGGCTGGTGATCGTCGCGTTCTTCGGCGGCAGCCGGTCGGATGCCGCGTCGCATGCGCGCGAGGTCGGTCCGCTCATGGCCGTTCCGCTCCTAGTCCTCGCAGTACCGGCGCTGATCGCGGGCAACCGCATCGCCCACGGGTTCGCTCCGGCCGTGCCAGAGCGCGCGGGCGAATTCCACCTCAATTCCCTCTTCTGGATCTCGGTGGCGGCACTGGTCGCCGGCAGCGGAGCCGCAATCCTCCTCTATCGCGGAAAATCCAGGGATCCGCTCTCCATCCCGCTGCTGCGCGAACGCTTTTACATCGACCGCTTCTACGATCGGTTCATCGTCCGCCACTTGCAGGACAGTGCCGCCGCCATTGTCCACTTCCTCGACGAGTGGATCATCAACGGGTTGCTCGTCGACGGATGTTCCCGTGCGGCCGCGAGTTTCGGCGGACTGCTCCGCAGGATGCAATCCGGTCATTTGCAGGGGCATGCCTTTGCCTTCGGGCTTGGCGTGCTGCTGGTGATTTACTTCACGGTCTTCTTCTGATTCCGGCGCAACCGAACATTCCCGATCCACGCCCGCACCGACCCTCGATCGCACCTTCCGCAGATGCTCACCTTGCTCATTCTCTTCCCGTTGTTCGCGCTTGTCGCGATTCTCGCCGGTGCACCGGCGAGGCCGACCGCGGCCGCCGCCGCCTCGGCCAATCTGCTGCTTGCCGTGGCGGCCGCCGTCACTTGGCACCATCCGGCATGGGAATTTTCGCTGCAGGTGTTGGAAACCCCGGCCATCCACCTTGCCTTCGGGTTTCCCGACGGCATGAGCGTGGTGATGGTGCTGCTCACGGCGTTGGTGACGCTGCCGGCCGTGCTCACCGGCACCGCGCCCGCCGGTCGCGGTTCACTTTGGTACGGCTCGACCTTGCTGATCTCCGCCGGCGCGATGGGGGCCTTTGCCGCGACCGACCTGTTCTTCTTCTACGCCTTTCACGAACTCGCGCTGATTCCCACGTTCATCATGATCGGGCTGCTCGGCCGTGGCAACCGCAGCGAGGCCGCGTGGAAAATCACGATCTATCTCGGCTTGGGGTCCATCGTCCTGCTGGCCGGTCTCGTCTGGCTGGCGATGCTCGCGGGCACACTCGACATGACGCGAATGGCGGACGCCGCAGGCCACATCGACGCCGGGTCGCAAACATCGATCGCCGCGCTGCTGATCCTCGGCTTCGGCACGCTGGTCTCGCTGTTCCCCTTCCATTCGTGGGCTGCGCCCGCCTACGCGAGCGCGCCGGCACCGGTGGCGATGCTCCATGCCGGAGTGCTCAAAAAATTCGGCCTGTACGGACTGCTGCGCGTCGCGATGCCGATGGTGCCCGAGGGCATGCAGGCGTGGCTCACGCCGCTGTTGGTGCTGTTGCTCGGCAACATCCTGTGGTGCGGCTGGGTCACGATCTCGCATAAACGCCTCGACGGCATGCTCGGCAGCTCGTCGGTGATGCACATGGGCTATCTGTTCCTCGCGATTGCCGTGCTCGCCGCCCATCCCGCCAACGACCTCGCGCGCCCGGCGGCGGTGCTGCTGATGTTTGCCCACGGCGTGTCGATCGCCTTGTTGTTTGCGCTAGCCGACCGCATCGAGCGCACCGCCGGCACGCTCGACCTCGACGACCTCGGTGGTCTCGCTACTCCGGCCCCGGTGCTCGCCCTGCTCTTCGGCATCGGCGCGATGGCGTCGATCGGACTGCCGGGGCTGGCGAATTTCGCCGGCGAAATCCTCGTGTTCCTCTCCGCGTTCCGAAACTTCGATCCGGCATCCGGCATCGGACCACTGCAGATCACCTGCATCCTCGCCATCTGGGGCGTGGTCATCTCCGCCGTCTACATGCTCCGGGCGCTGCGCCGGATCTTCCACGGACCTACCTTCGGCGCGACCGCGCGGGTGGCCGATCTCACGCTTGCCGAGCGGATCCCGGCGCTGCTGCTCGTCGCCGCACTGCTCGCGGTGGGTCTCTATCCGAATCTGATCCTCAACCTGCTCCGCTAAACGATTCACGTCATGCCCGCCTTTCTCCTCGAATCTTCCGTGGTCGTCCTCGGCCTGGCGTTGCTGATCGCCGACGCCTTCGCACCGACGAAAACCAAATCGTGGATCGGCCTGGCAGCCGCGGCCGGTCTCGCCTGCGTGCTGGCGCTGGTTCCGTTCGCCGCCGGACCGGATGCGCGACCCGACGCGACATGGGCGGACTGGCCGATGTGGCGGTTCTACCGCTTCGATGCACTCGCGGTGTTTTACAAGATCTTCGTTCTGCTCACAACGATCCTCGTGCTGCTGCTGGCGGTGGATTACCGCAGCATCCTCGCACGCTTCACCGACCATCCGGGATCCGAACAAGGAACCGGTGAATTCCACGTGCTGCCGGTGTTCGCTTGCGCGGGCATGATGTGGCTCGCCTCGGCCAGGGACTTCGCGGGCGCGTTCGTTGCGCTCGAACTTGTCACCATCACTTTCTTCATCCTCGTGGCCTACCTGCGGCGCAATGTCGGCTCGCTCGAGGCCGGAGTGAAATACCTGATCCTTGGCGCGCTGAGCACCGGCTTTCTCGTCTACGGCATCGCCTGGATCTACGGCGCGACCGGATCGATGAATCCAGACGTGATTTCCGGCCTCCTGCAGGACGGTCGATCCGCCGCGCTCAATCCCACACCGCTGCTCTTCGGCATCGCGCTGGTGATGGTCGGACTCGGATTCAAAATCGGCGCGGTGCCGATGCAGGTGTGGATCCCCGACGTCTATCAAGGCGCGCCCACACCGGTCGCCGCATTCCTCTCGGTCGGCTCGAAGGCCGCCGGCTTCATCCTGATCGTCCGCTTCCTCGATCCGTTTCTCACCAGCGAACTCACCCGCGGTCCGGTGCTGCAACTGCTCGGCGTGCTCGCCATCGCGACCTTGGTCGTCGGCAACCTCGCCGCCATCCCGCAGACAAATTTCAAACGCCTGCTCGCGTACTCCTCGATCGCCCACGCGGGATTCCTGCTGTTGGCGCTGGCAGCCGGATCACCGCAGTCGGTCGAAACCGTGTCGGTCTATCTTGCCTCCTACCTGTTCATGACCCTGGGAGTCTTCTTTGTGCTCGCCCAGGTGAGGATCCGGCGCGGCGGCGAATCCATCACCGACTTCGACGGCCTCGGCCGGTCGAACCCGATGCTTGCCGCGGCACTCACGATCCTGCTCGCATCGCTCGCGGGCGTGCCGCTCACCGCGGGATTCATCGGCAAGTTCCTCGTCTTCTCGCTGGCGGTCGCCTCCGGCCAGTGGCTCGCGCTCACCGTGGCCGTCATCGGTGCCGCCGCTGGATTTTATTATTACCTCAAGGTCGTCCGCGCGATGTGGTGGAATGAACCCCGCGATCTCGCGACAGTTCCGCTTCCGGCGATCAGCAACACCTGCGTCGCCGTCCTCACCCTCGCCACCCTCGTCTTTGGCGTGTGGCCGCAGCCGATTCTCGACCTGGTTCGCTGATCCTCAGGCGTCGGCATCGCCGATTTCCTCTTGGGCCAGCCAGCGGAACGAGCGGATCGTGAACCGTCGGCCAAGATCTTTGTCGGTGCCGCTATCGGCCGGGTTGATCCCGCTGTCGTCGGGCTCGACCGGATCGGGCAGCCGCTGCACCACCGCCTCGCACCAAGCGCGCGCCATGACCTTGCCATTGACCACCGAGTCGCCGTAGGCGCGGACGACAAAGGTGTCCGAGCGTGCGGACAGCACCGGTCCGATCACCTGCAACACATCGGCTTGCGTCAACCATGCGGGCGCGCCCCACACTTTCGAATCCGGCTTGAACGTCTGCTCGAACATCGTCGGATCCTGGATCCGGTCGGGGTGCGTGTAGTTCGGCAGCGACTTCGTGTTGTCCAAGCGGTAGCGCGTCGTGAGCGTCGCGTTGAGGCTGGCCTTGCGGATCGCGGCCTCGATCGGGCCGGACAGGCCGGTCTCGTCCTCCCTGAGGCGCCGGTTCACGAAGTCCGCCAGCGAGATGAAGGGTCCGCGCAGCCGCACCTCGGCGACGATCGCCTCGGCGAGTTGATCGATTTCCTGCGGCGTCAGCTCGCGTAGGCAGTCCCAGATGCTGTCGAAATCGGTGGGGTCACCGGTTTTCCATACCTTGCCCGGAGCATCGAGCACGCGCGGGAACGGGATGTTGCGGCTGTCTTTGTAGCCAACGTTGCGGGTCGATGCCAGCAGCGCCTTCCACGACTCCTTGCGTGTCGAGTTCACGTTGAACGCGCCGTCGATCATCATCCGCGACGCCGCGTTGTGAAAATCGGCGAGGTCGTCGTCGAGTGAATCGGGGTCGCCATCGGCCACCAGTCGCATGCGTCCGTTGGGCAGTGGCGCGGCGGCCGGATCCTTGGCGAAGGCATTCTTTTCCGCCTCGCCGCCGGTCGAGAGGAAAAACGAATCCCACAACGCGCGGTTCGCCTCGTAGGAAAGATCATACACGACGTTGTCGGTCCGCGGCGTGTTGCCAATCATCGCCATCCCGAGGTCAGCCCACGACAGCCCGGCCTCGTTGCGGTTCATGTCCGTGGACGAGCCGATCTGGCGGCTGCCGTAGCCGCCGTAGTTGGCCGACGTGCTGTCGCCCGCCATCGCGGCGCTGCGGTTGAGCCCGCCGAAGCGGTTGCGGGTGGTGACGTTGGCGAGGCGCGGGTCGGCCAGCGAGTTGCCCACGGCGTACGACGGATGCCAAACGAATTCGGAAAGCCGCACATGCTGGTACTGGGCCAGCGAAAGCACGCCGGTCTCGTCGCGCGGCACATCGAAGATGACGTAGCGGGCGGCACCTTCCTGCGGTGTGCCGAATGGATTGCCGCGGGCGCGCCCACCGGAAACCACCGGTTGCTGGGATTGCCAGTCGACCTCGCCGTCGTACAAGTCGCGCGTGTAGGCACCCCAGAACCACGGTGCTCCGGATCCGGCGATGTTCTCCCATGGCGAACGCAGTGCGTACGACGCGCGCGGATTCCAATTCGCCAGCAAGGCGTCCTGGAAATGCGCCGTGCTGTTGAGGCTTCCGGAATTCACCAGGTTCGAATTGTGCTCCTGGAACCAGCGCATACGGATCGCCTCGCGGGTGCGCACGTTGGGGATGGTGGTCGGCATCGGCGCGATCGAATCAAGCATTTCGAATGGCATTCGTTCGCGGCGGCTCCAGTAGATCTTCGGCTCCTGGCCGCCGCCGTACTGCAGCGATGCCGAGAGCACCGCGATCTGCGGCAGACCGGCGAATGCCTCCCTGCTGTCGACCCGCGTCGATCCGCCCGCATGCTTGAGGATCGCGCGACTGTCCTGCGCGTGCAGCGTGCGCAGGTCGCCGACCGGTGGAGGTTCAAACCAGTACGTTGTCGCGGGCGGATTGGCGGCCCATCCGTCGGGCGGCCAGAACAACCCGCTGATGTAGTAATTTCGACCGATGTCGGGCGCAACGTCGCAAGTCAGTTCGTTGCTCATCACGTCGCCGGTTCCCGACGGTCCGGCACTTCTCCACGCACTGTATTCGGCGCGGGTCGCCGGGGAGAACACCAGGCAGTCGCCAGGTGCAAAGCGCATCGCGGGAATCGAGAAGTAAAACCCGCCGCCGAACGGATTGAGGTTGGCGCTGGCACTCAGCCCGCCGGCGTCGGTGGACAGGTTCTGCAGGCCGTTGCCCTGGATGAAGATCACCGATCGATCGAACGCGAGCTCGATGTTGTACGGATTCCACAGCACCACGCGCGGGTAAAGATGCTGGCGGATCTGGTTTTTTCTGTCAGGCATCGGATAGAGGCTGAAGGTGACGTACATCGTCGCTTCGACGAGGATCGGTTGCAGGCCGCTGTTGCGGTTGCCGCGCAGTCTAACCGGCAAGCCATTGGCCAGCATCTCGATGTCCGCACCCGGTGCACTCGACTCGTGCTCGGTGAGCTTGGCTGCCACGTTCTTGCCACTGAGCGGCGCGTTGATGTTCGCCCAGTCGCGCAGCAGGCCGAAAGTCGGCGACGCCGCTGCATAACGGAACGCACCCGTGCGCTTGTCCTTCGCGTTATCCGTGACAATCGGGTCCGCATCCTTGAGTCCCGCCAGCGCCCCCTTCGCCGCGATCTGCCCGTCGCCGTCTGATAAAAACGCCGTCAGGTCGCGCTTCAACCCGCCATTGGCCGCATCCGCAAGCACGCCCTGCGAGTCGACCGTCACGTTGAACACTTGGTTCTCGGCCCATTGCTTTCCCGCCGCAGTGAGTGCCATTGTCTGACCGCTCGCCAGCCTCGCCACATCCTCGTCGGCCAGTTTCACACCGCCGTTCATCTGCTCGGTCTCCGCCTTCTGCGACGCCATCACCCGCCACCACTTCTGCGGCTCGGATTGCGCCTGCGCTTCCCACGCGTCACGCGTCGCCACGTTGGCCCGCACACCGAGGTCGCCCGCCCACCACGCGTAGTGACCGGACGGCTGATTGCTCGCGTCCTTCATCGCCACCGACGGAGCCATCACCTTGCGGCCTTGCTCGTCTTGACCAAGGTCAATCGCGGCATCGGTGAGCGGCTCTTTCGCGGCGTCTTTCGACAGCTTCGTCGTGTCCTCCCCGACACTCACCATCCACCCGAGAAACTCCGGCTCCACCGCATTGCGCACGGCATAGCGCAGGTCGCTCAGCCCGCCAGCCGTGTCGTTGCGTGTGAAGAACGAAGTCCCGTCGGCCTGCGTGCTGCGCCACACACCGGTCCAGTGCGGGTTGGCAAAGGTCTCGGCCTCTTTGTCGTCCTTGGCCAACAGTTCCGCGCCAGCGGTGATCCGCTGGTCCGGCCCCGCCGTCTTCTGTAACTGCGCCAGCGCCTGCATCAACGCCAACCGCGCGTTGTCACGCGCAGTCGTCAGATGGTCCGCACTGCCGCTGCGCCGCAACTCGATCGATGCCAGCCCGGTCATCGCCACCGCCAACAACGAGATCAAAACCAGCAGCATCACCGACACGACCAAAGCGAATCCACGGGGGGGGCAAGGTTGCGTATTTCCTCCAACAAGCATGATTATGTATTCACCCTGTATGGACCAATGTCAAGGAGCGACACAGGGGAAAAAGCCCCGCAATCCGACTGGCAGGGCTCCCGTATGGTTGGACGCTTGCGGGCAGGAGCAGCAGGAGCCACCCCTGCCCGGACATGCGAGAATCTACGTCAATTTGGCGTGGTTTCCTTCGCCTTCACCCGCATGAAGAGCTTCGCGGCTCCGGCATGAGAGGTGTTCGCGAGATCCACCGAAACGGTGGTTGTCGTTCCCTGCGAGGTGACGTTGTCGAGCACCGGGGTCCACGATTGCGGATCGGCGAGATCGTCCGTGGCCTCGAGGACATAGGTGGCACCCGGCTGCGATTCCCAGGACATCGTGCAGACCGTGCCGGCCATCGTGATTGCGGTGACATTGAATGCCGGATGGTCCTCCTGCGGCGGGGTGACCGTCTCGATCGTGTAGTCCTCGTTCTTCGACCCGGTGAAATTCGGATCGTTGACGGTCGCTGTCACCGTGTAGTCGCCATCGGCGGTGGGCGCATCGGCGCTTGGTCCGTAACTCGTGGCGTTGCGGCCGGTGTAGTTGTAGGTGAAGCCCGACACCCCGCTGGCCGACGCCGTGTAGGCGTTACCGTTGCGGGTGAGCGTGATGTCACCGCTGGTGAGTGCCTTGGGCAGGATCGTCAGCCGATTCATTGGTGTAGAATGACAGGCTGACGTTGCTGAACACCCCCTCACCCAGATCGGGAAGCTGGAACGGCACGACGAGATGCCCGATGTTGTCCGCGTAGTACTGGCGGCCGATGAAGACGCCCCGACCGCTTTGGGCGACCGGTCCGCTGGCGACCACGGCGTTGGCATTGGTCTGAAATTCGGCGTCGTCGGGGTGCGCGACAATCGAATCAGCGCGGAGTTGGGACGGGAGCAAGCCTGCCGCAAGCAACAGGGCGATGCGGTACGGGGTTCTGGCGATGGGTTGCATGGGATTGCAGGTCTGGGTTGGTGACGGATGATGAAATTAAAAATTGCAGTCATGGACATCGTAAGGATGAAAACATTCAGCCCAAGAAAAATCAGTTTCTGCTGATAAAAATACATTGCGGTCACATTCGGTGATGAAAATGCGGAAAATGGCGCTACCAGCGCTCCTAGCTCCCGCGATGAAATGTATCCATCGACGGTCATCCCTGCACGATGGCTTCCTTCCATTCCCGCCCCTCATTCCTCCGCGCGCTTGCCGCGATAGAACACGACAAACACGACCAGGCAGACGAAGACCATGGCGGCAAGCCAGAGCCAGTAGGCGGTCCACCCGCTGCCGTCCGGCCGCACGAGCACCTGCCGCATCCAGCCGCAGACGAGCGTGCCGAGCAAGGGACCCAGTCCATTCGACACCATCGCCAGCAGTCCCTGGGCCTGGCTTTTGAGACCGGGATCCACCCGGCGGTCGAGAAACACCTGGGCCGTCACGAAGTAGAACGTGAAGCAGATGCCGTGAAGGGCGATGCCGGTGACGTGCCAGCCCGAGACTCCGTCGATGCCCGCCAGCGCGCTCAACAGGAATCTCAGCACCGAGAATCCCAGCGCCCAGGTGAGCACGGTCTTGATGCGGAAGCGGGTCATCACCGACGCCAGCACGAGCATGCTGAAGGTTTCCACCACCTGTGCGACCGTCATGGTTCCCGTCGGCCGGTCGTCGCCGAGAAATTTCAAAAACTCGGGGGCGTACATGTAGAACGCCGCGAGCGGAATCGAGAGCAGCGTCGTGACGATGAAGAACACGCATTGGTCGCGTTGTTTGAGGATAACGAACGCGTCGAGGCCGAAGCGGCTTTTCCATGACACCGCGTTGCCGAGTGGCGGCGTGAATGGCAACGCCAGCGCGATGAGCCCGCCGATGATCCGGGCGGCCACCGAGGCATGACCCGCGAGCGGACTCGTGTCGGCCATCAGCAGATGGCTGGTGACCAAACCTCCGGCGACCCAACCGACCGTGGCGCCCATGCGCACCAGCGGGAACTGACGCTCGCCATGCGACAAGTGGGTGAGCGACACCGTTGCGAGCAGTCCCCAGCTCGGACCGGATAGCACCGAATACGCGCCGAGCAACGCGATGAACCATGCCGGATGCCAACCGGCTTCAAGGCATTGGAACGCGGCAAACAGGACGATGGAGCAGAGGATCGCCGACCACGCGAAGAGTCGGTCGGCCGAAACGCGTTGATCGGCAAGGGCTCCGCCGATGAGCGGTGCCACAAGCGCGCAGAGCGGCGCGACGAGGAAGGCCGCGGGCACCCAGTCGGCGAGACCTCGTGCATTGAGGATGTTGGTGAGCGCCGGCAGCCAGAATCCAGGCGTCATGCCGTGGAAGAAGAACACCAGCCACAGCACGGTGAAGACGGCCCGCGGGTCGTTGCGGATCCATCCGCCGCGAGCGGCCGCATCGGAGTCGGGCTGGGGCGTCGTCATGCGGGGTGGAGTCCGGCAGCAAGATGAATTCTCTCAGCATTCAACGGTGATGCCGGACCTGCCCGCCTCGATCGGCGCGTCGTGGCGTTGTCGCAGCGCTTCGGCGAGAGCCGATGTCGCTTCGGGTTCTCCATGAACGAGCCAGACGCGCTTTTTCGGGCCGGTCGTACGGTCGAAGTACTCGAGCAACTCCGAGTGGTCGGCATGCCCCGAAAACGAATCGACAGTCTCGATGCGGGCGCGCACCTCGTGGCGCTCACCGAGGATCGACACCTCCTTTTCCCCGTCGCGGATGCGGCGGCCGAGCGTGTGCTCCGCGCAGTAACCGACGAACAACACGGTGGTGGCGGGATCGCTGATGTGATTCTTGAGATGGTGGAGGATGCGCCCGGCTTCGCACATGCCCGATGCGGAAATGATGATCGCCGGGCCATGCAGATCGTTGAGCGCTTTGGATCCGCTGACCGAGCGCACCAGGGTGAGGCTCTCGAAACCAAACGGGTTGCTCTTCTCGAACAGGGACCGGTAGGTTTCCTCGTTGAACGAATCCGGATGGAGCCGGTAGATTTCGGTGGCACTGACCGCGAGCGGGCTGTCGACGTAGACCGGGATCTGCGAGATCATGCCACGCTTGAAAAGATCGTTGAGCACGTACAGCACCTGCTGGGTGCGCTCGACGGCGAAGGATGGAATCAGGATCCTCCCCTTGCGCGCCAGTGCGCCGCGGAGAACGGTGGCGAAATGGTCGCCCATGCCGGGAGGTGCCTCGTGCTCGCGCCCGCCGTAAGTGCTCTCCATCAGGAGGAAATCGACATCCGTCACTGGCACCGGATCGCGCAGCACTTCGTTTCCGCCGCGACCGACGTCACCCGAAAACAGGAACCGCTTGCGGACGCCGTCGGCGCGGTCGTCGATCTCCAGCAGAACCTGCGCACTGCCGAGGATGTGTCCGGCATCGACAAAGGTGGCGGTGACGCCGTCGCACACCGGGATGGGCCGGTCGTAGCCGACCGTGACGAACTGCCGCAGGCATCGTTCCGCGTCCTGCTCGGAATAGAGCGGGTGCAGCGGATCGAGTCCGTCCTTGGCACGGTGCTTGTTGAGCCACTGCACGTCGCCCGCCTGGATCCTCGCCGAGTCGGCGAGCATGATCTGGCAGAGATCGCGCGTGGCATGGGTGGAGAAGACATTGCCCCTGAATCCCCTCGCGGCAAGGTTGGGCAAGTTGCCGCTGTGGTCGATGTGCGCGTGCGAGAGGACCACGCAGTCGATGGATGCCGGATCGAAGTGGGGAAACCGGGAGTTGATCGCATAGGCCTCCTTGCGCGAGCCCTGATAAAGCCCGCAGTCGAGCAGGATGCGCCTGCCGTTCACTTCAAGCAGGTGCTGGGATCCGGTGGTGGTGCCGGCGGCACCGCAGAATTTGAGTTTCATGGAATGAGTGGTTTGACGAGCACCTTGGAGTCGCGTCCGCTCGCTTCATATTGAGCGCGGCGCACAGCCGGCAACGCATCGACGTCGGCAGGAATGTAACCGAGGCGATCGACAAAGAATCCGGCGGCGCGGTTGCTCAGGGCAAACACCCGCGGAATCCCCTGGCGCACGGCAAGGCTCTCGACGTGCCGCACCAATTCCTCACCGTAGCCGCGGCCCTCGTGGGCGTGCTTGACGTAGAGGCAGGCGACTTCCGCGCATGCCTCACCGGTGTATCCGTGCAGGGCAACGCAGCCGACAACGTTGTCGTCGATCGTCATCACATGAAAATCGGCGAGCCGCGAGTGGATGTCCTCATAAGTGCGCTCGACCAGCTTCGACCGCCGCACCGAACGCCCGATCATCCCGAGAAGCTCGGGGATGTCCTCGTCGCGAAGCGGCCGGATGATCCGGTAGCTGTCGGCATGCACCATCGTGCCGACGCCTTCATTGGAGAACAATTCGTTGACCAGTGCGCCCTGCGTCCGCCCGTTGAGCACGTGGATGCGCGGGACGCCCGCGCCACAGGCGGCGGCGGCGGCATGCAGCAGCGCGGCCCCGCGCGCATCGGTGCGCGACGCGCAAGCGGCGGCGTCGGCTGCACGCAGGGCATGGACCGGTGCGCCGTCGACGAGGATCGCCTCTTCAAGCAAGGCGATGATTTTGGAAACTCCGATGCCGCGCGCATAGGCGACCACTTCGGGATCGAGCGGCCCCACCGCTGAGGCATCGACCACGGCGGATTGACCGCGCCCGAGGATGTCGCGCGTAGCGGAGATTGCCGCAGGATCGGTGATCCGATGGGGCACGCGTGCCGCCATGATCTCGCACTCCAGCGTCCAGTCGTGCAGGTCCTTGAGATCGCCGCCGAGCACGCCGAGCACAAGCTTCACACCGATGTCCTCGAGCACCGCGAGATCGAGCAGGGATTCGGCCAACGCCGGCTCGGGCAAAATCCCGGCCTCGATCAGCACCAGGAAAACCTTGCTGCGGAATTGCGGGATGTATTGCAGAACCTCGCGGACATCGCTGGGCTGGGCCACGGACGGGTTGTACCAGACCGGGTCGGCGCCGCAAGAGCGGGATGCCGGAGGGACTCCCGCCGGCACGGATTTTTGGCATTGCCAAACCCGTTCGTCCCGTGCAGCTTCGCGGCGTTGGAGCGACGGATGGGTGTGTCTGACACCGAGTTTTCAGCCACCTTCCTCCGCCGCAGCGTCCCTCCCCCGCCGTCCGCGCGAAATCGTTCGCGGTTGCAACGGACCGGCATCCCGATGGGATTCCGTGATTCCAACCCGACGTGTTTCCCCGGAAACCTGAAGCTCCCGCATGGCGGCGGCACCGGGAGGACTTCATCCACCACCACCCCCAAGAACCATTCATGGCCGGTCACAACAAGTGGTCCAAGGTCAAGCACATCAAGGCCCGTGTGGACGCCGTCAAAGGACGCGTCTTCAGCAAATGCGCGCATGAGATCGCGCTGGCCGCGCGTGCCGGCGGCGGAGACCCCGCGGCCAACGCCCGGCTGCGTGCCGCCATCGAAAACGCCAAGGCCGTATCGATGCCCAAGGACAACATCGAGCGCGCCATCCGCAAGGGCACCGGCGAATTGGGAGGCGATGCGATCCAGGAAGTCTCCTACGAGGGATACGGACCCGCCGGAATCGCATTCATCATCGAAATCGCCACCGACAATCTCAACCGCTCGGCCGCCGACATCCGCTCGATCTTCACCAAGAACGGCGGCAGCGTGGCCACACCGGGCAGCGTGAGCTACCAGTTCGACCGCAAAGGTGAAATCCGCCTGCCGGGTGGCGCGATCAGCGAGGCATCACTCATCGAGGCCGCGATCGAGGCCGGTGCGGACGACGTCCTGCCCGGTGACGACGAGCATGTGATCCTCACCGCGCCCAACGAACTCGGCACCGTGGCCAACACGCTGCGTGGAATCGGACTTGTGGTGTCGTCGGAAAAAATGGTTTCGATCGCGCGCAATCCGTCGGTGGTCGATGACGCGGCCATCGCAAGGCAGGTGCTCAAGCTGCACGACCAACTCGACGACTACGCGGATACGGTCAACGTCTTCACCAACTTCGAGGTCGCCGACGAGATTCTCGATCAGCTCGCATGACCCGGTTCCGAACGATTCCTGATTTCCCAGCATGAGCAAGAAAAGCCAACCAGATGAACCGCGGGACGATGCCGCGGAAGCGGCACCATCACCCGGCAAGACGCGCGCCATACGCAAATCCTCCGGCAAGACGACCGCGCGCAAGAGCGTTGCCAAGGCAACGGCGGATGCCGGAGAACCTCCGGCCGGGCCAACGCCGTCGGCGGATCCCGCTCCCACTCCGGTTGGCGACACGACAGCCGCCGAACCGAAGCGCTTCGGCCGCGTGCCCGGCGGCGGTCCGGTGGTCGCACGCGAATCGTCACAGCCGCCACCCGAGCCACCTGCGGCAAACAGCCCGGCACCGCAGTACCGGGAAGATCGACATCCGAAGCGGCGGCGCGACAAGCGCAAGCGTCGCGGCGAGCGCAACCCGAATGGATCGGCCATCGACGGCGAACCCAACGGTGAGTCGTTCACACCTCGTGGACCGGTCGAGCTTTCCGGACCCAAGACCGAATGCAACGGCATGCTCGAGATCGCACCCAAGGGGTTCGGTTTTCTCCGCGTGCCGGAGAAGCGTTTTGACATGGCGCGCGACGACGTCTTCGTCTCGCCGGAAACGATCCGCAAATCCGGCCTCCGTGTCGGCCAATGGATCCACGGGTTTTTCCAAGAAGGCCCGCGCGGACCGCAGCTCGTCGAAGTCACCGCAGTGAACGACCTGCCGCCCGCCGACGCGGTGAAACTTCCGCACTTCGACGAACTCAAGGCGGTCAATCCCAACAAGCGCATCAGCTTCGAAACCACGCCGGAGCGCTTCACCACGCGCGTCGTCGACATCATGGCTCCCGTCGGCCGCGGTCAGCGCGGGCTGATCGTCTCGCCCCCGCGCTCGGGCAAGACCACGCTGTTGCTGCACATGGCCGAGGCGATCCGTGAGAAATACGACGAGGCGATCCACCTGATGGTGCTGCTGGTGGACGAACGGCCGGAAGAGGTTACCGAGTTCCGCCGCGCGCTGCCGGGAGCCGAGATCTACGCCAGCTCGAACGACGAGCAACCGCGCAACCACTGCCGGATCGCCGAGCTGGCGATCGAGCGCGCCAAGCGTCTGGTCGAGGCAGGCAAGGACGTGTTCCTGCTGATGGATTCGATCACGCGTCTCGCCCGCGCCTACAACAACACCATGGGTGCGATGGGTGGCCGCGGACGCGCCACCGGATCAGGCGGCATCACGATCGGCGCGCTCGAAATTCCACGACGGCTCTTCGCCGCGGCGCGCAACACGCGTGGCGGCGGCTCGCTGACCATTCTCGCCACCGCCCTGATCCAGACGAATTCCCGCGCGGACGAGGCGATCTTCATGGAGTTCAAGGGCACCGGCAACATGGAGTTGGTGCTCGACCGCCGCATCGCCGAGAGCTACATCTACCCTGCGGTCGACATCTTCCGCAGCGGCACCCGCCGCGAGGAGCTGCTGCTTCCCGGCCACATGCTGCACAAGATTCATCTCATCCGCCGCGGTCTCGCCGGTCACCGCCCGCTTGAGGCGATGGAACGTCTGCTGTTCTTCCTCAAAAAGTTTCCCAACAATCCGCAGATGCTGTTGGAGATCAAAGGCTGACCGAGCGGATCACCGCAGCGCTTCAGCAATCCGGGAAGAAACATTGACCCAGCTACTGCATGTGTGTGACCATCCCGGAGGTTGATTGATCTTGCCGTATCGTGAGGTGCGGGAGGACGACTCTCCATCCTGCATCCAATGTCACGCCTGATTCTCTCCATTTTCTTTTTGTTCGCGATCCGGCTTTCGGGAGCACCACGCATCAACGAAGTGCAGTCCGGCAACACGTCGTTGCCCGACACTCACGGACAACTCATCGACTGGATCGAAATCCACAACCCGTCGTCGCAAGCGGTCGGCCTGCGCGACCATTATCTCT
>Ga0194116_10003502_pt1 | contig 18825 bp, 29 predicted proteins | sample TA2MahsurfametaG_4_FD_148617 | JGI IMG/M metagenome (GOLD analysis project Ga0194116, IMG submission 148617) | Freshwater microbial communities from Lake Tanganyika, Tanzania - TA2015008 Mahale S9 surface | ecosystem: Environmental > Aquatic > Freshwater > Lake | place: Tanzania: Lake...
CCAATCATCAGTAATCATCTCCATATTTTAGTCCAGATTCGGCATTCATTAATTCTACCGTAGTCTGGTATCCCTTTGCGACGGTAAAGTCATGAGTCTTTCCAATGTCGTAGACTGCTTTAACGTCATAGACGGGTGCAGTAATCCAACTAAATCCTTTACCAAAAGTGTTATCAGGATTGACCACGTACCAATGACAAGCAGTGTCAGGTACTGCAACGGAGCATTTTTTCCAATCATTATCCCATTGAGGTACTTGGACAAATTGTAACACAGCAAATAATACTGCGAATAAACTGGTGAGCATCAGTATGTCTCAGAGAGTTGATTGACGGAATGTGCTAGAAGCACAAAGAAAGAAATACTGGTAATAGTAAAAATAATTTCACTCATCAGAAGACTCCGAAGAAGAATTTACCAGTGAGAGCATAAGAAATAGCCCCAGCAATAATACCGACCATAGCCCAGCGTCCATTCATTTTCTCCGCTTTTTCTGCATGTGTTTCGAGTGCGTAACGTTCAGCATCTGCTTGCGATACGTACATTGTAGGTTCTTTTGCGAACATGTTCATTTGTCCGCGTTCATTAGTCGTAACGGTCATTGTAGTTTTATTAAGAACTGTAACACCATTATATAGGAAAAATAAAGAAAAGTCAAGGGGGAAACCCACCCTTGACTCAATAAATGTCAGATTTTACTAACTTATCAGAAAGTAAATTTGGTTTGGATTACTCCACCCCACTTACTGGAATCTTGATAACGTTGATTGCTATCAACATAGAACAGAGCGGGAGTAATGCTGATGTTATCAGTTACTTGGAACTTATAGAAGATTTCAAGCATTGTTGCATCATCTACACCAGAAGTATCAGCAGAGGGTGCTTGACCAACAGCAACTCCAGCAGAGTTACCTTGAACAAAGACATCAGACCACTGAAGACCAACGAACCAAGAATCAGAATCGGTAGCATCAGTAGCACCAGTTGTACCGCTTACAAAGTTGTAACCGTAACCAGCACTTACAGAAGGAATCCAACCAGATTCTTGTGGTTTCCAATAAGCATTCAGAGCAAGAGCATTTGAATCCTGACCATCGACCAGAGCACCATTGACACCCAAGAGACCGTTGTAGGAGCGAGGACGGGTGCCCTCAGAACCATAACGATAACCTACACCAACACCCCAGTTAGAGGCATGATAACCAACTTGAGCAAGAAGGTTGAGAGCACCATCGGAATCGAATACACCAGTTTCAGAATCACTACCGTTCTGAGCAACATAGTTCAGACCAGCAACAAATCCATTCTTACCAACATATTGAGCACCAACACCAGCACCAGTTGCCTTATTATAGACACCAGGAGCACCAGCAGTGGTGAAGAAGTCAAGAATTTCCGAACGATAAGCAGTGGGAACCCACGACATTTCAGTGTTACGAACCAGAGGACCAGCAGTAATAGTTACACTATCACTGACGGGGAACTGGTAGTAAAGACGGTCGATTTCTACAGTGTTATCGGTAACTTCTGCCTTGTCCAGTTTGAACAGTGAAGAACTAGAACCGAAAGGATTGTCATTAAAGTTACCAGCACGAAGACGGGTACGAAGCAGATCCTTACCTGTGAATGAAGTATCAAAATTCAGACGGAGATCATAGTTGAATGCCGTGTTGCCAACGTTTCCACCATCATTCGTTTCAAGACCAGGAACTCCACCGAGCATGAAATTAACTTCACCCTTGAGTTTAGTAGTAGTTGAGAATTGAGTTGCCTCAAGTTCACCTACCTTTGCTTCAAGACCATCTACACGACCTTTCAGAACGCCAAGTTCTACTTTGAATTCATTCAGCAGACGCTGAAGTTCATCTGTAGTTTCAGTTACACGATCCAGACAAGCATTCAGAAGAGCGGCAGCTTCAAAACGGGTCATCGACTGACCACCAACAAAGGTGCCATTAGGATAACCAGCAACGCAACCATAACGCTCTACGAGATTGCTGAGTGCCTGATAAGCCCAGTCAGTAGGTTTTACATCAGAAAACTGAGAAATACTTGTGACCTGTTCTTGAGAAGCATAACGATTTACACCTTCAAGATTCAGTTCAGCAGCAGTTACTGCAGGAGCAACAAGTCCCAGAGCAACTGGAGCAAGCATCAGTTGTTGAAAAAGTTTCATAGATTTGATTTATTTGTGCTATAGAACAAATGTTAAGAATTACAACTAATTTCTTAACTCAATATTTAGTATACACGACCAATAATTGTTTGTCAAGTGTTTTGTTGTTGGAAAGCAGAGTTCTCAACGACTCTACCAAGATAAGGATCATAATCCATCAAAGTATTGATTTCCAATTGAGCTCCAGTTTGACTCCAAAAATTTAAAAGTCCATCATGATTTCCCCTATGGAAAGCATCAATATGTTCTGGATGAATCGTTGATCCCAATTCAATTTTGTAAAGAAGAAGAGGAATACTATAAGTATTCCCAGAGTTGTATAAAAGATCATCGGCAACTGGTCTTGGTTTTACACCGTTATCCAATTTGTACTTATCATCTCTAATGTGATGTTTGATAATTTTTTCAGCATGATGCCTTGTAATTAAATAACAAGCTGTAGAAAAATCATTAACAAATCTTTTATGAAGTTTAACGTGAAGATCTCCAGTACAAATGATTGCAATCTGAACTACATCCCAATCATATGGAATTCGACAAAAGAAATCATCCCAAGTAAAGTTCCAAAATTTTACTAAATTCAAATTACAATCATCTTCCATAATGATTGCATAAGGACTATCAGAAGTATCATACCAATGCTTAATAGCTTTTAAATGAGAAGTAACACATCCAATTTCACCAGAGGTCATCATTTCAGGATAACGACCTTTAATAATATCACTCAAGTCATCTTCTCTACCATCATAGGCAGAAATACGAGTATAGTTTTCTACTTCCCAATATTTAAATTGGGTTTCCATGTATTCTTTTCTTTCTGGTTGCCCATCAAGATTAAGATAATAAATTGGACCAAAGTTTTTAAGTTTAAATGTCGATTTATTTCTGTCCATTATACTGTATAAACTGCACCGTGCTGATATGTAAAACCCTGTACTGGAATAACATGTTCTGGTTCCATCAAAAGATTTATACCAAGATATTTAATTGGAGCATCTCCCCATCTCTTAGTATAAAACCCCCCAGTTTTATCCAACTCATTATAAAATCTCATATACTCACTTGTCAAGAACCAAGACACTTTACCTAATTCAAAATTAGTGTAAAACATCATTCCTTCTTCAATAAAGTTTTCTGGAATCAATTCATTCACAGTATCCCAAAGTCCTTCGATTACTTTTGGATTATCTTTCTGAATAGCAGGGGAAATAAATCCATAATAACATCCAACATCTTCTGCCCACTTAAAGATATCGTAGTTGAGTGGAGTATGTATAAAAGAATCTGTATCAAGTCTCAAGTAATAATCATATTCTTGTATGACACTATTATTATAAAGTTCCCCAGAGAAAAATCTACACATGTGTCTATATCCAATAGAGAATCCTGGATGTCCCCAGGATACTGGACCGTTACCATGAGTTGGATGAGGAAAGAACTCTGGAATCTGATCTAAGATTTCTTGAGGATAATCAGGAACATTAAACTCAATAATCTCATATCTAAGAGTTAGATTAGTTTGAACCTTAGATTTGTATTCTTCAAAGGATTCTTCGCAGAATACTAATACATCAGTACCAGTAGTATAAGGTATAAGATTTTCTTCTACTAACCTTAAAGACTTATTGAAATCTTCTACATCTTGATCGGAAGATCTTACAAGATAAAGGATACAGTTCATAACATCTGCCACTCTTTATATGGAATCATATTGTCACTGTGCGTTTGAGTAAATGATTTTGGATATATTACCTTATTGTTAGGTTGATTTGGATCTAAAAATGCTGCCCAAAAACTAAAGGTAGATACATGCAAAATATGATATTCACATTCTACCATCTTTTTAAGTGATTGAAAAGCATCACCAACAAAGATCTCAAAGTTCTGACTAAAGTGTTGACGGAACCAACTAAGTTTATTCTTTGCCATTCTATTATCATCGGAGAAAATATAAACTGTAGAATCCTGAGGAATCATCAGCAAAGCCTTTTCATAAAACTCATCATCAACATAACCATTTACATGATCATCTGCTGGTCTTGTGCAGAATCTAAGATGAAGTGATACTGTGTTTGGTTTTGTTTTAGTTCCTACAGACAGTTTCTCTCTCACATAATCAAGATTCTCTGCTGTAAAAAATCTAAACATGTCATTCACAATGAACTTAGTATCAAAGTTTGCTTGGAGATTTCCCTGCCAGTTTAAGTTTGGAAAACATGAAACCATATCTTTATGAGATCCATCATGTCCACCAAGAAGCCTATCCGAATTATAAGATGCTGGATACTTGCCTCCACCGTTCCATAAATCCCAAGTTCCAAACTTCGGTTCTGGGAGATCAAACTTCTTACAGAAAGAAATTACCTCTGCGATTTGGAAAAGATTGTTTCCAAGTCCTCCGTGAAGTGATGTCGTAATAGTTTCTTCCTTAAAATCAACGGGAAGGATAAGTGCTTTGGGAGAACTTCCTATACTAATATCAACTCCAATAACACCAAGACAACAAAGTTGATATTGAGTATCATTAAAAAATGATGGAGAATCAACAATCAAAAAGTTATTAGGATACTTATCCTGCAAATCATTTGCAATACGATAGTATTCATCCCAATATCTTTCTGTTGCATCAAACTCATCTTTAGAATCACTTAGGTTTGGAAATTGATCAACGGCATAACGATTATGTCCAAGTCCAAGGGTTCTATCCTTTACATAACAAGGATTACGATATCCCCAAGAAGTGGCAAGAGATTTAATTGAATGTTCTCTTCTTCCTCTTAAACATAAAAACATTATATCAGGATGAAGTTCTACAAACTCAGGAACATACTTAAGATATGAGTGTGTAATGTTTGTAGTTGTATCATGAAGAGAAACTCTTTTAAGTCTTTCTTCTTTGGATAAAGATTCAGAATCCCAAATTAATCCATTATTATTCCAAGTTTCAAAACTATTCTGATACTTAGGACCACCACCTTTATATTTTACAGTCATGAATCTTGAGAGAAGATAGTTCATTCTCAAGAATCCACAAGCACCCGATCCAATAACATGAAACTTACTCATAAGACAATCCTCTCAACTCATATTCCCAACGAACATCAGTATTGATTTTTGGTTTATTATTCTCGTCAATAATCTGCCCAACAAATATTCCATATTCCATAGGTTCATGTTCTGGAAATGGACGACTATCTTGATGTGTTGGATAAATTTCTCGAAGTTGATTATAAACTTCTCTTTCAACATAATTGATTAGACCAACACCATATGCATTTTCCCAACTCACATGATCTCCAGATTGATATGTTGGTTGTCCAGTAACTTTAGAGTGTCTCCAGTGATCATGACATAAGTGATCAAACTTAATTGCAGGCCAGATTAGATTATGAAGAACCTTCTGATCATCTTCCCGATTAATTGCTGATGGATTGTCCAAATCAATCTTACCGTAACGTTCATGAAAGAGTTTGTTATTTACTCCAAACATTCCTGCCATGATTGTATATCCATGATTATGACAATCTCTCATTAAGTGAAAAGACTTATCAGATTGCATCCATTCATCAACAGCTCTACGTTCTCTCCAACTCAATCGACTATCACAATCTCTACTGATCCAGAAGTCTACACAATCATCAATGAAAGGTCTGAACCTCCAGTTCAATCCATCATAAGAATTATTCCTACGACAAATAAAAACCTCAGCGTCATAGTCCTTGAGTTGATAGACATACTCTTCAGGGACATCTTCATCAACGTAAAACCTAGCAATCCAATCTGGGTAGGTTTCTTTTGCAAGTCTTGCGTTTTCTACTGCTCCAACACAATAGAGGGGATTATCTCCAAAAAGACTAAACGTTATCAGACGCATACCATGTTCCATAATAACAATCAGCTCCATGGAATCCAGGTTCAGATCCACCAACATAGATCTCACCAAAGTCACCAAGAACTTCCGTAAAAGTTTCCTTTGTGATGAGATGTGGATGAGCAGTATCTACAGGACTGTTAATACTTTCAAATACACGAATAACTTTTGATGTCTTCTTTGCAATTTCTAATTGTTCTTTTGGATCAATTACATGTTGAATTACATTAAAGAACCAAGTCTCATCAATCTGTTCATCAATTTCCAAATCTTCATAAGGAGCAGCAACAATCTCTACACCAATATCTTCATAGTCCTTTCGAATCTCTGCAGGCCATCGATCAATCAGAGGTTCAATAAGGATACCACGTTTAAAGTTACCCTTTGTATGAAGGATAGTTCCTCTTGGACCACCTCCGACTTCTACAATTACTTTATCAGTAAAGTCCTTTTCATAATCAATCTTAAAGTACTTACCAATAACCATTGATGCGTGGCTATATGCTTCTAACCTCAAATCTTGATGATGACTAAATTCTGTGTCTTGAGCAATTTGCCAACGATCCAAATCAATTTTCATTAAACCAATTCCCGATTTTCAATAATTCTGCGAGTATTTATCAGATCCCTATGACGGTCATAAAAGATTTTTGTATTCTTGTGGTGTGCTTTTAGAAGCCATGAGGCAGGAGATCCAGAGACTCTAGTTCCTCCCCAAGAATCTTCACTTTCATAATCAATCCAATAAGCACCAACTACTTTTCCAAGTTCTTTGTATGCACGATAACAAAGATCATGATCATCCATGTCCTGAGGTTTAAATACCTCATCAAGATAATTCAATTTCTTAAGGTCTTCATGATCAATCATCAGAGGACCACGATTAACAGAACAACGAATAGCAAAGACATCTCTTGGCAGTCCTTGTTTTCTATCAGCATGGTCTACATGATCTACAATATCACACCAACAATCATCAAGATCATCTGTCATTCCAAGATGTTTTGAATTTGGATTTGATATCCAATTGTGAGCAGTTCTCGATGTCACAGCAAATACATCATCAAACGATTTGAATGGTTTTTCCATTCTCACATTCCAACCTTTTTCTTTAATAACCATATCATCCTGAATGATGATAATTTTATCTCCCTTTGCTGCCTTCACACCAAGATTGTTAGCTGTCGTTTCAAATACATTAGGAGCATAAAGAAACTTTTTGTTTACTGGAGTACCACTTAAAGTATCCCAAATAACTTCTTCAGAATTATCAGTACACCCATCAATTACTATGATAAGTTCATAAGGTTCTGTCGTATTATCAACTATACCTTGTATTACTTTATCAATTAACCATCCTTTATTATGAACAGTAAGAACTATACTATGCATTTTTGATACTCATTAAGAAAGAATCAATTTCTCTACCATAACTTCTAGAACCTCTTTCATACCAATAATCATAATCACATTCTACATAATTTCTATATTCCTGTCCACCAACAGTGAGACCATCACGAATAGCTATGTTTGTCAATACACTTTGATCATTTCTATGAGCAACAAATCCAGATAACTCTTCACCAAGAGTGCTTGCATCATTGTTAATGATTTGAGAATCTGTACAGAACTCTAACCATTCAGAAACTGTTTTGATGGATTCTTCACAAACTCTCCAGACCATAAATCCAACTTCAAGTTGATTTGAGTTGTGATAATCATCTTCATCGCAACTCATCTTAATAAAACAATCTCTCTTTGTGTATTTCCCGTTGACATTATTGCTAAGCAACAGAAGACACTGATCATCTTCAGTAAGAGTATTTTCAACATAAGATTTTAACCCAGGAGAGAACATATCTCCACAGTCACAATAGATGATAAAGTCTCCTTCATTTGAGGACTTCAAAACATCAAGAATAAAATAAGGTTTCCAGATCCACCATCCAGCACCAACTGACTCATCAAGGATTTGCTTATTGTTCCGATAGAAGTCTGTGCTTTCTAAATTTTGCCGATTGAATGGATGATGAATAAATCCCTCCTTATGGGTTTGATGAAGAAACTTTTGCTGCTCGGCAAATTTTTCATCAGCATAAGTTACAAGATGCCAGTTCATTTAATTCTCTCCTTTACATAATCTTGATTTTCATAATACTCAATCAGTTGTTCTTTGGTTAAGTTCTTAAGATATTCCCACAACTGGTTATTGTTTTGCATGTGAGGATTATGATACCAAGAGTTTTGAGTTCTTTGATGCTCTAAATGATAAGCATAATTATCTACTCTACCGATATTATATCCAAGAACTTTCCACCTATGATGCCTCTCTACATCTTCGGGAGCATAGGCAATAAAACCTTCATTTTCTAAGTACCCATCAATATAAACCTGCCGATTGAAGAACTGAACCATTCCATATTCAGCCCAACCCAATCCTTGATTGCTTGGATAGTAGAAAAATCGGTCATCAAAACAAGTGCAGTTATATCCAGACCCTATGAATCGTGAAACAAAATCATCATTCTCAAAGTTATCCATATCCTCTTGAGTCTCAATACTAAACCCAAGATTCACTTTCCTTTCACCATGATTTCCAAAACGATATGGATACACAACATCACAATCTCCCTGAAGCATTTCAACTGCTTGTGTGTAAGATTCTAATGGAAGAATGATATCAGTATCGTAGTTTACTACAATCTCTGTAGAAGATTCCATTACCATATCATTTAGAACTTTTGTACGATGAAAAGAATCATCAGTACGAGTATCTTCCTCAAAAATGTGTCGAAGATTACTCACATCTACCAGTCTCTTAATGATTGGTAGAGCATACTCTTCAAATCGATGTTCAGAATCAACCTCTTTAACAATCACATTAGTGTCAAAGTGATGAAGAAGATAAGAAGTTGTAAGGATTACATTCCTGAGTCTATCTCCAGTATCAATCCTTAGAGGAATAATAAAAGTAGTATTTCTCAAATCAGTTTTCATTAATCATTCTCCATTCTTTAGGAAAAAGGTCTTTAGTAGATTTGTCCATATTATTAGGTCCAAACCATTTGTCTGGATAGATAACTGTTTTATCACGATTTTGAGAAAGCCATGCACCCCACCAAGAGAATGTGGAGTTGGCAATAATATAATCAGAGCACAACGTCATAAGACAAAGATCAATATAAGAGTTTCCAGTTTCTGCAACTAAAAATCTATCTCCCACAAATAATTCCTGCTGTTTACACCAATCAGTATCATCAGAAAAAATAATCACTTGTCTTGTTTTATCAAACTTCTTAAGAGAATTTTCATAGTAATCTAACGAAAGATTGTAATGATTTCCAGAGTTAATTAGAAAATCTCCTCTACGGATATGCAATGCAATTGGATTATCTAAAAGTGATTTAACTTCTTCACATGCATCATAATATTCTTTCTTAAAGGAAAACTCCTTTCGAATATCATCTTCAATATGTTTGAAATATTTTTCACTTTGAAAATAACCCAAGATAGAAACTCTATCGGGGCATGTATTAAATAGTTCTTCATCAAATTCAAAACATTGCTCTTGACGAATTCCATCAGATAACAAAAATCCAACACTATCTGGTTGAATATCAAAAACATCAAATAACTCTATTCTAAGAGTGTTTCCCAAAGAATCTTTAACTGATGCTTCGTGTTGAGGAATGGTAAACTGATATCCTTTATATCTTGCAATTCCTTTTACTGCAGCATACTGAAACATCTGGTTTCCCAGTTGTCCCATTCTACCAAGATAATTTAATCCAATCATGAGGAAGTAAGTCCTTTGTATCGTTGTCTTTTGCGAGTTGTGGACCAAACCATGGGTCTGGAGCAACCACAGAATTAGTTTTATTTTTTTGAAGCCAAGCGCCCCACCAACTCAAAGTGCTGGGAGAAATGATAGCACCGTTACACAAACTCATTAAACACAAATCAGTGTATGGAATAAAAGAGTTTCTATAAACTCCATCACCTTCCATACACTTGTGCGAATATTGCTCTACGTTTTCGTTAATTAAAAACCTTTCCCCCGAAAAGAACTCTTGCTCCTTGCACCAAGAAACATCATCACTGCAAATTAAAACGAAAGAGTCTTTATCAAAATATTCAAGAGCCTTCGAATAATAATCAAATGTTGGAACTGGATGAAGATGTTCTCTACCAACATTATCTCCTCGTCTAACATGAAGGAATATAATTTTTTCAAATTGATCAATAAATTCTTTACAAGGATTTAAAATATCATCAATAAATTCAAAGTCTTCACGAATTTCATTTTCTATATGTTTGAAATATTTTTCAGACTGAAGATACCCATCAAGATTCATATTATCTTGAAAAGTATTGAACAGTTTTTCATCAAAATGAAAATGAGATTCTTCTCTTGTTGGATATTGAACAAACCCAACGTGTTTCAGATGCTTAAGTTTAAATGGATGATGCATTCCATAGTTAGCAGATCTTGATTCATCTGGAGGAATGCACCAATCATATCCATGCTTTGCTGCTATCCCACGAAGACCAGCATATTGAAAGAGTTGATTTCCAAATCTTCCGTTTATACCCAGTCTATTATATCCAATCATAAATTTAATACAAAAAATGGTTCTGTAATATTTTCCATTTTATCCACAAACTTAACCTTATCACCATAAGCATCACTCAAATAATCATACACTTGATCCACAACACGACGATCATTTTGAATATAAACTGTATGTCCCTTATCTAAAAGATCAATGCAAAGACGATACTGTTGACTTTCGGTAAGAATGTCTGTTCCTTTCTTGTAGGTAATATAGTCAAAATAAAATGGGATTTTATTTACATTCATTTTTTCATAATAGTCACAAACAAACCTAGCGTGTTGATTGTTTATCTCATCTGTGACCGTACCAAGATTATATTCCAATCCCACTTTCTTAGCAAATGCAGCAAATGATCTGTTGTCTCTTGGCAAACAAGGTCCACCATATCCAAATCCATACTTAAGATATTTTCTACCAATTCTACTATCAGTTCCAACAGCAGAAAGAACTGAAGTAATTTCATCCTCACATCCAGCGTGATAGAGAACATCCCCTAACATATTAGCATAACTAATTTTTGTAGTCAGGAAGCAGTTAATTGCAATCTTTGTAATTTCAGCTGCTGTAGTAGACATAGCACATACTATTGCCCTTGTTGTTTGAATCTTTTGATATAACTTTGTAATTTCTTGAATTACAAAACCATCATTATCAAAAGAATTTTTACCAAGCAGAACCATATCAGCAGTTCTTAAATCATTGATGATAGATCCTTGAGCAATGAACTCTGGATTGTAGAAAACTTTTATGTTTGATGGAAGTTGTTTTTTGAAGTTGTCACAATCCCCAGGATTTGTGGTGCATCCTATTACAAAATATTTTTTGTCAGATACATCTTTAAAGTCTTCAACAACATTCCAAACTGCAGAGATATCATAAGACCCATCCTCAAGAGATGGTGTAGCAACCAAAGTGTATACTAAATCACACTCATCAATAACTTCTTTGTTATTAGTTGTTGCTTTAAAGTTTTTAGCAGTCTTAAGAAGATTTTCTACCTCTGGTTCATGAGTTTTGATCTTCCTTTCGTTTAGATCATTTACATAATCTTTTCGAATATCAGAAACAAGAACTTCATATCCTGCTGCTTCACACAACAGAGCAAAGCAAATGCCAAGTCTACCAGCACCAATTACGCCAATTTTCATAGTTTGAATGTAGGAATAGGATTCATTTTATGTTGATTCATTTTACTAAATTTAAGAAGTGCCTGAAGTCCTGGACCAGATCCAGTTTCCATCGCTTCTTCCAGTTCAGCATAAGAAGCACCAATTTGATCTTCATCGGTTCTTCCATCATCCCAAAGCCCATCAGTAGGAGAGGCATCAATAATGCGTTGATCTACACCAAAATGTCTACCAAGTTCCCATACTTCTGTCTTATAGAGATCTGCGATAGGAGCAATATCAACTCCACCGTCACCATATTTAGTATAAAATCCTACACCATAATCTTCAACTTTATTACCAGTACCAACAACGATACCTTCAACAGAAGTAGCAACTTGATACAAAGTGACCATTCGAAGACGTGATCTACTGTTAGCCAAAGCATGTAGATTGCCCCCAAATTCTTTCATTGTAAATTTAAAAATATCAAAGGTTTTAGATAAATCAAATTTATGAGGGATTACATTTAGAAAGTTAGAATACAACCATTCCAAATGAGCATCAGAAAGACTTTCTTGATTTTCTTTTTGATAGATTGGCATTCCAAGAGCGTAAACTGGGAGACCTGTTTTAGCAGCAAGAGTTGAACAAACTGCAGAATCAATACCACCAGAAACTCCAACTACAAATGCTTTAATATTAAATTGTTGAGTGTAATCTTTTAACCAAAAAACAATACGTTCTTCAAGTTTAGAATAATCAGTTATACGATTCATAATAATTAAATAATTGAATTTACTTGATCTTTAATCCATGCATATGTTTTAGTAATACCTTCTTCAAGAGACATGGAATAATCCCATCCTAACTCTTTTCGAATTAAATCGTTGTTACTGTTGCGACCACGCACACCTAAAGGAGCATCTAATTTGTAAACTTTTCTTACAACTTTTCCAGCAACTTTTCCAGCAATTTCTACAAGTTGATTGATAGTTACCATTTCTTCTGATCCAATATTTACTGGACCAATAAAATCACTCTCCATCATACGACGAGTTGCTTCAATACATTCATCAATGTATAGGAATGATCGAGTTTGAAGACCATCTCCCCACACTTCAATTTCTCCACCAACATCAGGAAGTTCTGCTACTTTACGACAGATTGCTGCAGGGGCTTTTTCACGACCACCTTGCCAGGTTCCTTCGGGACCAAAAATATTGTGGTAACGAGCAACCCGAACTGGAATGCCATAATTGCGATGATAGGCAAAATACAGTCTCTCTGAAAAAAGTTTTTCCCATCCGTATTCGGAGTCTGGGTTTGCTGGATAAGCGGATTCTTCACGACAATCTGGATTATCAGGATCAAGTTGATTGTACTCAGGATACATGCAAGCAGATCCAGAATAAAAAATAACAGTCTTATTTACATCTTTAGAATCATTTAGTTGATGTTGTGCTTCAAGGACATTAAGGTTAATTGTTGCAGAATTGTGCATAATATCTGCATCATTATCTCCAGTGAAAACAAATCCTGCACCACCCATATCAGCAGCAAACTGATAGATCTCATCAAAAGGTTGAGCAAACTTTTCAGCAACTTGATGATAAAAGTTACCCAGATGTCCAGTAAAACGAATACACCTTTCGACAAATCTAAAGTCTCTTAAATCCCCCCGAATAAATTCATCTGCTTCGCTGATAGAAAATTCAGGATACTTTAGGTCCACACCACGAACCCAATAACCTTCCGAACGAAGTCTCTTTACCATGTGACTTCCAATGAAACCACCAGCACCAAGAACGAGTGCTGTTTTTTTATAATCACTCATAAACAATCAGTAATGTCTGTAATATGTATTATACAAAAAAAGAGGAGTTTATGCAATCCCCCCCCCTCTTCATGTAACTCAGGCTCGCCACCAATTCTTTAACTGGAAATTGGAAACCAGGCGGGAGTATTCTCCTATGATGTTTTTAAATTCCATTAGACTGATAGTTGTATGATTTTAGAGGCATCGATCACAGCAAAAAATGCTTGTAGAACTACAATATCCCATGTTTTGATCTTGATTGCGAATGGCATCATGGCAAGGTCACCAATCAAGCGGAACCAACAACCAGTCTTGATATCCACATAGAGCAAGACAAAATATCCAGATACAAGTAGGATGCTGCCGATAATACGAAGAAGTGTTGGTGTCAGTAGTTTCATTATGGCATGGGCATCGTGAGTGCTTTAGCAGTTGTCTCTTGATACTTCATAAATGTTTTCAACACTGATTTAAGTGTCATTTGTAGTTCTTCTACATTTTCACATTGATCGATTGTACGTGCCAGCTTCTCATACTCAAATAGTTTTGCTGTACTATCGAGTTGTATGTCATCTGGATGTTGATTCATAAGTTAAAATCCGTTTTTCTTTTTCTTTTTCTTTGGTTCTTTATGGTCTAACACTTCAACATGACTACGAAAATTACCAGAGTGCTCAAACCATTTGCGTTGCACGTCTTCATAGTTATCAAAGATAACAGATTGTCCCGTGCTCCATACTAATTTATAATCGTGACGAAGGTATGGTTCGTCAGATGTTTGTCGAAAAAAACGTGGATCAGAAGGGTCAATAAGTTGAGTCATCAGAAATCCTCTTCATCGAAAGTAAAATATTCGTAGATTGAAGACATCACTGCCTCTTCAATGTGCTCTATTATAGCACCTTCAGTAGGATTCTCTACATGTTTGTGTGCACGATTCCATCCAGATCGTACACCTTCTTCAATCGCTTGCTCTTTAAGGAAGCAAGAAACCTTAGGGGGGGTCATTGGATCCACCACTTAGTTTTACAAAACTAAGAAAAGATGTATGAGTTTTGATAACTCACTCACTCCAAAGAATGCACATAAGAATATTACATCCCAGAGTTTAAGTTTGATTGCAAAAGGTATTGTGAGTAGTCCTCCAATAACTTTTGTTAATAAACCAAACTTTAAATCTCCCCACAACATAGTTTGATAACCAATTATGAGAAGAATATTTCCAATCCAACGAAGTAGATCAGATTTTGACATAAGGGGTTTTGCTCCCGACCAGTACTTTTAAAGTCTCTCCGTGACTATTTACTCATCATCGTCTCTCACATAACAAGGAACACGATCTGGATCTAACCATTTAGTATACTCAAAGTCTTCTATGGCAGTCAGAAATTGCATTTCATTATCGCAGTGATACATGTCACGATAGCGACCAGTATAAGAATCTGCTTTTTGAATACGACAATCAGGTTTGCCGTTGATCTCTAGTATTCCTACTTGTACATATCGATAAGGAAACCGTTCAAGCAAGACAGTAGGTTTTTTGATAACTTTCATTACAGATTAAAGGGCAAATCATCACAGTCTGGACCAGAAGCATCATAGGCAGCTTGCTCCAGAATTTTTACACATTTTTTAACTAGTTTTTGATCTTCTTTAGATTTCCAATTCATGCATTCTGTAATCGGTCGCATGATAGAAACAAATTTAAAAACTTCTTGTGTTGTCAGAGAAGTAACTTTATTTCCATATGCCCCAGAAACATCTCTGAGAAATTCAAAATTTGAGTTAGTAAGTTTCATGATAAATTAAACAACCTCAACAGTTTCAAGATCGGCAGAAACATATTCCATCAAAATCTCATAGTCATCAAGAGGATCACCAGAGAACACTATACCTTCATTTTCATAATAACGGCGAACTTTTTTATAAAGTTTCGGATTCTTTACATCAAGGTAGAATTCACCATTTGCTGCACCACGAAGAGTTTGAACGTCTTTCTTGAATTTTGAAGTGAGAGTCATTGTTTTGAATGTTGACTTTGTTATTATAGGAGAATAAGGTTTGAAAGTCAAGTAGGACAGTTTAAGAAGTGTCCAGTGCTCGTTGTCGGTTACGATCCGACCTTCCATCGTTTATGAGACGATTGCATTCCCAGATTGCTAAACGAGCAGATACGAGTGCCTGGATTCGAACCAGGTCAAAGCCGCTAATCTGGCGGAAAGAGTTTATAAGACTCCTCTGACTACCAAGTCTCACTCGCATAAAAATCACGAACCTTCTTCGTGATCAGTGTGAATGCGTATTACCTCTTGATCCACGTCAGATTCTTCAAGTACTTGGACAACTTCATTATACGGCACGATCACAGCGTTTCCGTGCTCGCTTGTGATTGTAAAGGATTCTCCATTTTCAACTCGATTCATTAGGTTATCAAAATCCGATTGAAACTCTTCAACTGTAAATTTTTGAAGTTCATTGATGTTGTTATTCATTTTCATAAAGTAAGTTTATGAGTCCGAGATGCAGGATTCGAACCTGCGACCCCTTCAACCCAAGTGAAGTGCGCTACCAAGCTGCGCTAATCCCGGAAATGTTCTATTTGATGACAGTTTGTATTATAAGAGGTTTATTTTACTTTGTCAATCACTGCTAAAACTCCATGAGCATAAAAGAAAAGCAGAACCGAACCGATTGCTGCTGATATGATTGTAGCAGTTTTATTGTGTTTGTCAATAGCCTTTGCAATTGATTCATCAATCATTGATTGAACTTCTTCTTCACTCATTTTTATCTTTTCCAAAGAAATTTGAAAGAGGATCTTTTTTTGTTCTTACAATTTCACATGCTCTTCTATAAAACATATTATCATTATTTCCTGATTTTTCAAATATAGATTTTATTTTCACCCAGTTGAAATAGGTATGATCATCCATTGGGTTTCTTGCATATTACTATTATATACTAATTTGCAATCTTTAACTGCCAACAAATTGTGTTCATCCCATAACACTGTTGAAGAAAATATTAAAACGGAAAGGGTGGGATTCGAACCCACGGTGCTACTAACACGCTTGTTTTCAAGACAAGTTCCTTAAACCACTCGGACACCTTTCCAAATTGTCAACGAATTTCAAAGTCCAGTTTACGAACCTTACGGCGCCGTCTTGCCTCTTGCCAAGCAATATCTTGAGAAGACAAGACATTAGATTTTTGCACTTCCTTCAAAGAGTTTAACATAACAATGCGAGATAAGTCAACTGCAGAAACTCTGTCTCCTCTAATTGTTGCCATATTCGGACAACCGCAGGATACTGTTTTGGTAGGATGACCCGTTATTTCTTTATTGCAATCTTTGCATCTTATAGAAATCATGACCTACTCCTTTAAAAATGATCTTAACATCCAAACAAATTTACCATGTGTTTCAATTAAATCTTGAGCAATATTTGATGTAGTATATTGATTTTGCTTTTCTGAATTTTCAACAACTTCAGTCAATAAGTCAATCATCTTTTTATTATCAGTAAGTAACTGAGAAACCATAAGTTTATCAGTAGGATTTGGAGAAGCATCTTCAATTTCAGAAGTTTCAACAACTCTACTAAGTTGAGAAATTGCTTTCATTCTAAGATATCTCATATGCTCAGTCAATCTATCAAGTTCACTTTGCATGGTAGTGTATTGATTACCAAAAGCTTCATGAAGTTGAAAAAAATCCGAACCAATAACATTCCAATGATATATCCAAGTTTTTTGCATCAAGCAAAAAAGACTTGTTTGTGCTTTGTGTAATGATTGATATAATTCTTCCATTATTTTTTTAAATTATTTATGATGGGAAATGTCGGATTCGAACCAACGACTTACTGCGTGTAAAGCAGACACTCTACCACTGAGTTAATCTCCCGAAACAGGGGAGGCCATCCCCAATAGATTACTGAAAGAGTGAAGACGACAAACACAATCACTGTAAATCCCATCATACCTACTCCTGCCCAGATAACCCACAGCATATTTAGAGATAAACTCCAGAGCGAAAGACGAGATTCGAACTCGCAACAACCTGCTTGGAAGGCAGGGACTCTACCATTGAGTTACTTTCGCAGATGGAGTAAGTGTGATATACCCCATAAGGATATAACAGTGACTTACTCTCTATCACTTTTATGTATGGAGAATAAATCTCCAACGACTCAGGCTGGACTCGAACCAGCGACCGACTGCTTAGAAGGCAGTTGCTCTATCCAACTGAGCTACTGAGTCAATGAGACAATCATAGCAACAAGTGCTCGGATTGTCAATGGGAAATCCTGGACTCGAACCAGGCACCTCACGATTATCAGTCGTGCGCTCTAACCAACTGAGCTAATCTCCCAAGCGGAGGATGTTGGATTCGAACCAACGGAGGTGTTACCCTCACGGTTTAGCAAACCGCTGCATTAACCGCTCTGCCAATCCTCCCCAAGAAGACCCTTAGTATATCAGTCTTTAGGGCAGTCGTCAACCCAGGGAGCACAGAGTCTCATTGGTGGGGCAAGCGCCTTACATTCAGTAGTATAGCACACTTTTTCATCATTTTTTTCTTCAACATAACGAGGTTTATCTACTCCAGATTCTTTTAATCCAGACTTTTTAACGTAGTCATCTACTGCTCTGTCTACGTCTCTTGTAATTCTTCTGTTTAGTTTCTCAGGATCTTTAAGTATAAACTCATTAAGAATAGTTTGTGGGAAATATTTTCTTTGAATTTCGTCCAGTAAATCCCATAGTCCATTTTCAGATACTCCTGTGCATTGTGAGAGTGCTGCAATAATAGATGATAATACAATTCCTATTATAGCATATTGTTTGATATCAGGTTTCTTCTTGCCGAAGTTAAACATAAAGGGGAGGTCTGCAGCACTCCCCAATATTTATTCTATAGTATCATACCTCTACCGTAATCAGTTTAGAAGCATATTCATGTGCATAATATGTGCGAGCACCATGAATGCCCCCAACCAAAAATTAACCAATAATACTCTGTCTCCACTCCTCACTCATATTCACCATAATTGCTTCTGCTGCTTCTGGTGTCTCGGCATATCCTTCATCAAGAAGGTGTGAGAGGATGATGTCGTAGAGGTCATAATTTTCATCCATATCTCTTGTATTTGGAACGGACTTACCTGCCCTTCTTGCTGCTTTATTTCCAGCACCTCTATCTCTATTTGGACCAGCATTTCCAGCCCAATATG
>Ga0194116_10003505_pt1 | contig 18813 bp, 27 predicted proteins | sample TA2MahsurfametaG_4_FD_148617 | JGI IMG/M metagenome (GOLD analysis project Ga0194116, IMG submission 148617) | Freshwater microbial communities from Lake Tanganyika, Tanzania - TA2015008 Mahale S9 surface | ecosystem: Environmental > Aquatic > Freshwater > Lake | place: Tanzania: Lake...
AAAATCCAAATGCTATTCATATTTTAGAAAAACATTTAGATAAAGTTCATTGGGGTTATTTATCAAGAAATCCAAATGCTATTCCTATTTTAGAAAAGAATTTGGATAAAGTTTATTGGCATTGGTTAGCAGAAAATCCAAATGCTATTCCTATTTTAGAAAAAAACTTGGATAAAGTTTATTGGGATTGGTTATCATCTAATCCAAATGCTATTCATATTTTAGAAAAGAATTTGGATAAAGTTAATTGGGAATATTTATCATTAAATCTAAATGCTATTCATATTTTAGAAAAAAATTTGGATAAAGTTGATTTGGAATTTTTATCATCTAATCCAAATGCTATTCATATTTTAGAAAATAACTTAGATAAAGTTGATTGGTATCGGTTATCAGCAAATCCAAATGCTATTCATTTGCTTTGTAAATTAGATCATGACAAAATGAGAGAAAATATGAAACCATATGCTGAAGAATTAGTTTCAAAAGTATTTCATCCGGTAAGATTAGATAGATATCTTGAAAAGTATGAAATGGAAATGGACGATTTTCACGAATTGTATTATGATGGTTACTAATTAGTTTATAGATTATTTCATTGGTAAAGACTTTTTAGAATCCGACAGCCATTTTAATGCTAAATTTGAGTTAATTATTTATGATAAATCGCTTTATAACAAAGGTAAATATATACACAAAGATGCTTTATTGTATAAAATAAAAATAGAGTTAAAAGGAATGAAAACAGAAGATGAAGTAGAAATGATATATTCAAACTATCATCATTCAAATCATAATCTATTAAGCGCAATAATACCTGGAGAATATATTGATAAGACTGAGACATGGCTACATAAATCATGTGAAAATGAAAATAAAAATAATATATAATGCGATTTTATTAAACATATAATACAAATTATGAAGGAAAACAATTAAATGTAATGCAATAAAATTAGATACTTTGTTTTTTCTCTCGAGATATTATATGCCAAAGTCAAACAATAAAAAGAAAAATGGTTATACAAAGAAAAAACCACTTATAATAGAATCTTCTTCCACTTCATCATCCGAGAGAAAGAGAAAAAGTATTACAAAAAATAATAAAAAAAAGAAGGGAACACAAAGAAAAAAACCGCTTATTATTGAATCATCAACTACATCACCAGAAGTAATAGAGGAAAAAGAAAAAATTGATATTTTTTTGCCCGAAAAATTGAAGGATACAACTAAAACGGATTTAAAGATATCTCAAGAATTAAAACAAATGTCTTCTGGTCGTTTAAATGAGAAATTTATCGAGCTTATGGAAAAGCTTGCAGATATTATGTTAAAGCAGGGTGAACCATTTAGAGCTAGAGCTTATCAAAAGGCTCAGGAAACTATTATGTCTTATCCAAATGACATTTTATCTCCAAATGATTTAAAAGGTAAGCCAGGAATTGGAGAAACAATTATGGATAAACTTAATGAATATGTTCAAACTGGGACCTTGAAGATTCTAGAGCGAGAAAAAAATAATCCTGTAAATATTTTAGCTGAAGTATATGGAATTGGTCCTAAAAAAGCGAAAGATTTAGTCGACCAAGGTATTACCTCAATTGCTCAACTAAGAGAAAATCAAGGTTTATTAAATGACATCCAAAAAGTTGGTCTTCAATATTATGAGGATATTTTAAAAAGAATTCCTCGCTCAGAAATAGAGGATTATAAGGCGATTTTTGAGAAGGCATTTCCAAACCAAGGGTCGCCTTCGCCAAAAGGAACTGATGATAAAATGGAAATTGTCGGTTCATATCGTCGCGGTGCTCAAAGTTCTGGAGATATTGATGTAATTATTACATCTAATTCCCCTAGAGTATTTACAACTTTTGTAGATAATTTAATTAAAGAAAAAATTATATTGTATGTTCTCTCCAGAGGCCCTACAAAATGTCTTGTAGTAGCAAAGATTCCTTCATCTGATTCTGCTCGCCGCGTAGATTTCTTGTATACAAATCCAGAGGAATTCCCATTCGCAATTTTATATTTCACTGGAAGTAAGATTTTCAATACTGTTATGCGTCATATTGCGCTGGAAAAAGGTTATACAATGAATGAACATGGTATCTACAAGATGGAGGCAAAAAAGAAGGGAGAAAAGGTTCAACGCACCTTCACATCTGAAAAAGATATATTTGATTTCTTAGGTTTAGAGTATAAATCGCCAATTGAACGCACTGATGGCAGAGCAATTGTCGTCAAAACTTCTAAACCAAAATTAATAATTGAAGAGTCTGATTCTGAATCAGAAGAATATGTTTTACCACCAAAATCTGTAGCAAAATCAACTACAAAACCTCCTGTGAAACAAACATCTAAAAAAATTATGATTGTTGAAGATGAAGTTGAAGATGAAACATATAAAAATATTGCTAATGATTTTAAGAAAAATGGTATATCAGTTTTAGAGGCACTAAATGAAAATCAATTGAGTCAACTATTGAGAGAAGCTAATAAAGCATATTATAATGAAGAGCCATTCTTCATGGATAATCAATATGATATTGTTAAGGAATTTGTAGAGTCAAAATATCCAAGTAACCTGGTTCTACATGAAATTGGTGCTCCTGTCGAGAGAAATAAAGTTACTTTACCATACCCAATGGGCTCCATGGATAAAATAAAACCAGACACTAATGCGTTAACAAATTGGACAGTCAAATTTACCGGACCTTATGTTTTATCGTGTAAACTTGATGGTGTAAGTGGGCTTTATACAACCGAAGGACCGACCCCTAAACTTTATACAAGAGGTGACGGCAGAGTTGGACAAGATATTAGTCATCTTATTCCATTCTTACGTCTACCAAAAACTAAAGGTGTCGTTATTCGAGGCGAATTTATTATTCCAAAAGCATTGTTTGACTCCAAATATAAAAATAAATTTGCTAATCCAAGAAATATGGTAGCAGGAATTGTCAATCACAAGACTATAAATGAAGCAATTAAAGATTTACATTTCGTTGCTTATGAAGTTATGAAACCTATTAAAAAACCATCTGAACAATTGTCATTCTTATCAACGCTTGATGTCGAGATAGTTTTATACAAGCTGGAGCCAGCAATCACTAATGAAACATTATCCAATACACTTATTGATTGGAGGTATAATTATGCTTATGAAATTGATGGAGTTATTGTTATGAATGATGCTTTATATGAAAGAAAATCAGGAAATCCTGAGCACGCATTTGCTTTTAAAATGGTATTATCTGATCAAGTAGCTGAAGCAAAAGTAGTTGATGTAATTTGGTCTCCAAGTAAAGATGGTTATTTAAAACCTCGCGTTCAAATTGAACCAATTAATCTTGGAGGTGTTCAAATCACTTATGCAACTGGGTTTAATGGAGCATTTATTAATGACAATAAAATTGGTGTTGGTGCCACTATTGAGCTAATTCGTAGCGGGGATGTTATTCCATATATCCGAAAAGTTATTGTTCCTGCCGAAGAACCTAAAATGCCATCAATTCCTTTTAAATGGAATGATACTCATGTAGATATTACGCTTGAAGATTTAGAATCCGATGAAACAGTTCGAGAGAAAAATATTACTGGGTTCTTCAGGGGTATTGGTGTCGAAGGTTTAAGCACTGGAAATGTAAAGCGAATTATGGAAGCTGGTTATGATTCTGTTCCTGAAATTTTAAAGATGACAATTGGCGATTTCTTACAAGTTCAAGGTTTTAAGGATAAAACTGCTACAAAATTATATGATGGAATCCGAGAGAAAATTGATGCTACACCTTTGACAACCATTATGTCGGCTTCCAATATGTTCGGTCGTGGTTTTAGTGAGAAGAAAATCGAGCTCATTATGGAGGCATATCCAAAAGTATTGTTGTCTAAGGAAACTGATGCACAAAAAATCGCTAAGATTTCTGCTATTAAAGGTATGGCTTCAAAGTCTGCCGAAGCATTTGTCGAAAGAATTCCTGAGTTTATTAACTTTATAAAACAAGCTGAACTCGTTAAAAAATTAGCCGAAGGAATTTCTGAAAAGAAAGAGGTAGATCAATCTCATGCTTTATTTGGAAAATCAATTGTCATGACTGGATTTAGAGATACTGCTCTTCAAGAGAAACTGAAGGATATTGGTGCAAAATTAGGCTCTAGTGTATCGAGTAAAACATTTGTGGTCTTAGTGAAAGATAAAGATGAAGATACCGGAAAGGCAAATGACGCTAGAAAATTAGGTGTTCCTTTAATGACTCCACATGAATTTACCATTAAGTATTTATAAAAAATTGAAATAAAAATATAAATATTATTTTTTGTATAATATTTATGTTAACTGATTCACAAATGAATTCTTCTAATAGTTCAAGTCATTTATCTTTGATTTATCCTGAGGATACTGAACATCCTGCTACACCAGTATCAAATATGCCGTTTAATGAGTCGATTGAATTTTACACATCACATTATATATCATCGGAAGTTATTGATAAAATTTCTGAACTAGAAGAATGTAAACGTTTTGGAAAAGAAGATTTTAATGTATATAAATTAGATTGCTTACCTCCAATTCCTCCTACAAAAGAGGAAGAAGAAGACCTAGTAAATAAAATAGAGGATCGAACATATAAATGTGTAATTTATGCTAATAAAATGGATATGGAAGCAGCAATGCGAGAAGATGATAAGCAAATAAATTTAATAAAAAAATTAACAGGAAATGATATATTTTATGTCAGAAAATTTAACGAGTTTAAAGATAAAGTTGGTGATGGAAAGATGGAATATATAAAAGACAGAGATACTAGAGAAATGTGTACTAATGCTTGGGCAGCAATTACATTTTCCAACAACTGGGATTTTGTATCGGAAGATGTGGAGAGCTTTATGTGGTCAAATGACCCAAGAATCGACCAAATTTCAGAAAAAATGGAGGAATTTGGGTATGATGGTCATTCAGGCACTTCATTTGGTTATACATTAAGAAATATGCAATACTTAGTTCAAAATGGCGAAGCGGAATTTAAAAAATTGTTTGATAAAAGTAACAAGCAAACGGATAGAAAATTTCTAAATTATTGTGGTGGATTATAAAACTTAAATAAATATAAATTAAAACATAATAAAAACTTTTCTTTTATAAGTGTATAAAGATGTTCAGACTATTTTTACTCGTTACTTCTTTTTTATCTGTTTTCTCAGCTGAGAGCAATCTTAGAAAGAGAGAACTTAGTACTTTTTTGAATGATAGCGATGAATGGAAGCAATTTTCTAATTTCCAAGAAAGATTTAGCAAAAGATATGAAACTATTGAAGAAATGGAATATCGTTTCCAAATTTTCCGTTCTAATCTTCGCAATATCATTCTCCATAACTTAGATAATACTCAAAACTTCACTATGGGCATTAACCAATTTACAGATTTAACGCCTCAAGAATTTAAGGACCAATATGTTGGAGGTTTAAGAACTGAAGCCGGTTCTTATGGTTGTAAGTCATTTTCTTCATCTGCTTCTGGTGCCCCTTCTTCTATCGATTGGCGTCAAAAGGGAGTAGTGAATCCGGTAAGAGACCAAGGACAGTGTGGTTCTTGTTGGGCATTTGCTACAACTGCTAATGCTGAATCTGTTTGGGCTATCTCCACTGGTCAATTATTGGATTTATCTGAAGAATTTTTGGTGGATTGTGCTAGTGGTGTTGGATATTTCAATATGGGCTGTAATGGAGGTCAACCTGATTCTGCTTTTAAGTACATGATTAATAATGGTCAATGTACTGAATCATCTTATCCTTATAAGGCTGGAACTACCAAGACTGCAGGTTCGTGTCAAAAATGTACTGCTGCCCCAGTTCACTTTTCAGGTTGTTATGATGTGACTTCAAAAGACCAAATTTCATTGATGGCTGCTGTTGCTAAGCAACCGGTCGTGATTGCGATTGAAGCAGACACACGATATTTCCAGTCGTACTCCGGTGGAATTTTGGATTCTCCTAACTGCGGTACAAATTTAGACCATGCCGTAGAAATTATTGGATATGGCACGGAAAATGGTGTGGATTATTGGAATGTCCGAAATTCTTGGGGTCCATCTTGGGGTGAAAATGGTTATGTTCGCATTAAAAAAACTTCTTCTACAAATGATATTGGTATTTGCGGAATATCAGCTGAGCCTAGTTTTTTAGTTGTTTAAACAATAAAATTTAATTTATATAATCACATCAATCATAATGTAATTATGAATAAATGTCTCTTCAGGAATATCAAAATAAAATTAACTTACTTATAAATGATTTACAAAAAAATCAAAGAAAAATATTCAAAGGGAATTAAAAAATATAATACTTAATCCATTATTATAATTAATATTTAAATAGATATTATCAAATAACATATGGACCAATTTACAGAAATTATAGATGCTTATATATCCAAATATGAAAGCTTTAAAAAAGGAAAAGTGAGTTTCAATTGCGATTACGGCGAATTAACATTTTTAAAAGAGAATGACAACATGTTAATGCTTTATGCAATTTTTATTTTTCCACAATATAGAGAGAAAGGATTATGTCGAGATATTTTGCATTATTTAATTGATAAGGCTTCTGCAAAATTCAAACATTTCTGTGTTCAGTCGGTTCTATCCAAAATATTATATGACTATCTATTAAGGTTTACATATAATAATAAAAAGTTTAATAATACGATCAATGGTTTTATATATAAAATTGATTAAAAATTACATATATAAATATAAGTATCTTAAATAAAATGGTATCACTTCCAATTGACGTAGTAAATTATATTTGCGAATTAGCAGCTGGTCATGATAAACTTTGGTATCCATTCTTCTCTCCAAAAACAGAAAAGGTAAGTTGGAAAGTTAACCAATATTGCACGAAATTTATAATGTCTTCAAAGAAATTCTTAAACCCAATAATAGAAGAAAATATAAACTTTTATAATCAAAATTCTGGTGAATCAATAGAAACAAAATGTAGAATGATATTATTTGAACAACACGATTATTGTAATAAAAAAATATACATTGAATTTGATAGTTCAGATGGCAGAGATTATTATAATAATGGAAAGTTTATGTTAAGAGCATTACTTAATACAATAAATGGTAATATCAAATCGCATAATAGTATATATATAAATGGAACCGAATATGCTACTATACTTTATGGTTGGTTACCAAATAAATTAAACAGAGATACAATAAGAATGACAATATGTTATGAAACATATTAATTAAGACATTTTACAAGTTATAAATAAAATTCAAATTAAATTAAATTAAATATAATTATAAAGTAAAATAAAATAAATGGAAGGAACTATTTTAGCTATGATTATCGTTTCACCTATTGCTTGTTGTATAGGTATATATAGATTATTTAATCACGGCGAGTTGCCTTGTGTTGACACTTCAGATGTAAATAATTTGAACAGAGTTGTTCCCGAAAATTAAATAAAAATATAAATTATATTCGTCTAGTTTTTTTGTTATTATGTTTTTTCTTATGTGTTTTTCTACCTCCAAACATAGAAGGTTCTGATGATATAGATTTATAACTCATACTTGTTGGTGCCGTTCTTTTTTCAAATGTATCAATCTTATTTGTAAAATATAATCCTCCACCAATAACGCCTAATATAATAGTTCCAAGTATAGCTAATGATAAATAACCACTATTGACGCTCATATATATATTATTATTATTATTAAAAATCAAATTCATACTCTACCAATCCTTTCATATCTGTCTTCATTCTTAAATACATATTTGTTCTAATTTTGCCTAAAATAGTTTCTTGTTTAAAATCAACATCCATTATTTTTTTACAAGTTTTATCACATAACAATGAAAATTTTTCATCATCGCGAATTTTGTCAGCATTAACAATTTTATGTTGTCTGAATGCACGAAATAATTTCATATATACATTGTTCAAAAACTTTATTAAATTTTCTTTAATCAACTCAATCCATCCTGTCTGTTCATTTTCATAAATATAAAAGATATTTGACTTCTGAACAAAAGCAAATATTGGATATTCACTCTCAGATAAATTATAAATATTTCTCGAAAATATATGGTTCAATGTATCAGCGAAACTATTTTCAAATAAGTATTTAATATCATCATCTATTATATTAATCTTTTCAGTCAAGTTATCAAATTTGATTTCAGGTTTTATATTTGTGTTTAACCATTCAACGACATTTATTTTCTTCTTCTTTTTTATAACCCATTTATTTAATTCATCAACTTTTTCTTCTAATCTATTGAATTTATTACCTAATTCTAATAATATTTGAAACATTTTTCGCTGAGATGGAATTTCTTCTTCTTCAATAATAAGAGTTTTTTTGCTCTTTTGTAATAATTCACATAAATTCACATGTTTTTCTAAGTTAATCTTTTTTTTGTAACTTTTACCACAATACACACAGCATTGAGATGGTTGTTTTATCATGTTCGGAATATTATGATACATTTTGTTTATCTTTGTTTATAATTTTACTTATTTCTTAAAATTTAATCAATTTTAAATAAATAAAATATTATAGCGTTTTATATATAATGAGTCAAGAAACTTCACTTACATCACTTGTATATAATGTCCCATACTCAAAACAATTAGGCGTTCCACCATTTTATTATAGATATCGCAGCTGTAATCCCAACTTTCCTAATAGAACACAAACAAGCGTTAGTGGATTTACACCTGCTGAACAATATCAAAAACTTAAACTGATTCAGAATACTGTTAATGTTTACAGTTCTCTTTATGTTAATAATTTAGGATCTCTTACAGCATATAAAAAACCTATAAATGATCCAGATAAAGGATTGTATGGTGTTTGTTGGAATCAAATGAGTGATAGGCCTGTTCCTAGTGTTCAAAAAGCGACTGTACCGTCAGGTTTTAATGTATCAACTATCAATAAACGACATACATCAGTGACTTCAAGTAGACCTGGATGTCAAACTCCGGGAGGAAAAGGATGTGATATTAAACATAATTCTTATGATAGATATTTAAATAGAATTAAAGGCAAAGGACCTATGAGACGCGGTGTTGTTCCATCTAATTTTGGTAACCCAATTCTTTTTAACCCATCTTTCCCTATTTATGGTGGTAAAACTATGAAAACTAACATTGTTGATTCTGGTTGCGATTGTCCAATAGATGTTAATAAAGATATAAAAATTTATAATGACCCTCTTTGGCAACCATATCCATCCGGTAATTTAAGTTTCAATGTTGGAGACTATGTTTATGCTATTAAAACGGGAACCGATTATTATTCAAAAGCAATTGTTACTGAAAAATTAAGCAACAATACTTATGTAATAAAATTTGATGATAATACAATTCAAACTGATAATATTAGTCAATTAAGAATTTATTTTCCATGTAATTGTACTTCACTTACGGAAGCTGTATTGATTGGTAGTGGTTTTTACAAGAGTCATATTCTTGATGCTACTTGTTCACTTCCTATAACTACATTGGAAACACAAAGTCCATAAATATTAAAAATTTATTATTACAAAAAATAATTTTAATATTTATATTTAGTATAATGCCACAAAAATTGAATATGATTATTTCTAATGGTAATGCACAACCATTATTTCAAAGACAATTTAACACATCTAATTTAGGTGTTGTTTCATCACATATTACTCAATATATGGCTTCTCCAAAAGCTCCTTCTGCTTTAAATGCGCCTTTTATTGCTCGCATACATAATGTTAGACCAGGTTGCGGTTCATGTGGAAGACATTAATTTATATTTGTTTATTTGATTTTTTTATTTCATATAAACGCTTTTTTATTTCATCTAAATCATCTAATTTTCTTTTAATCTCTCTAAAATTAGATGTATATTCTATTTTGTCAAATGCGTTTGTTCCAATATAATATCCGAAAAATGTTGTTAAAACATAAGTTAAGATTGTTATCGGTTCCATGAATTATATACTTTATTATTTTTAATATATTATTATATAATATATGTCAACACCGATTATACTTTCGACAACATATACTACACCTTATTCTTCTAATAGATTAAATAAGGCTACTAATTTTAAAACGATGTTTGATACTACTTTACTTCCATATAATAAAATGTATAATGGAACAAAATTATGTTATACTGTCAGTAAAGGAACATTTATTTATAAGCCTCATACAGATGTTGGAATGATAGGACGTTCTTCTGCTGGTTATTTGGCTCAAAGAAAAAGAATGTGAAATATAATAATTTACACCCTTGAAGAACACTGATTATGGTGATGCTTTCGCTAATTATGGAACAGTTGGTGTTATTGTAAGATTGGGCGATAAAATTCAAAGACTTGTTTTTGTTACTAATAGAGGAGTCAATTTAGTGAACAATGAAAGTTTAAGAGATACTTTAATTGATCTACATAATTATACTGCTATGGCAATAATGTTAATTGATGAAAATAAAAAAGAAAATTCTGACTTTATAATTAGCTATAAATTTAGTTATATCCTATTGAGTATTGAATTTTTTTAAATATTGGTGATTCTTTGATGAAAACATCCCATTTTGCTGTTATTAACAGAACAAACCCAAATAAATATAATAATATTTTAGTCTCTTTATTTACTAAAACACTTCTGTCTATTCTAGGATTAAATATATAGATTAATAAAATAGACATTAATGCAATAAAAATAAATTCAAATCTCTCTTTCCAATATTCGATTTTTTTGTCTAAAGCTGAATGCTCCTTGCCTTTGGCTTTTAAATAAATATGTGTAACAGCCGTTATGATAAACCCTATTTTGATAAGAAAAATAAAGGTAATGTAAATATTGTATTTATCCATATATAATATATGAATAGATTTTTTATAATAATAATTTTTCTATTTATTATTATTATGAGTAATCCTAATATGTTTAATGGCGAGTTAGCTCAAACTTCTATTGATTCTGCCTATCAATTTAATTCATTTAGTCCTTATATTGTAAATGGAGGGTTAAATAGTAAATTCTCTCCAATATGTATATTTTGTTCTTCAAATAATACAATAAATTTAGCAAATGATGGTTCATTTAAACAATGTAATAGTTGTCGTAAGCAATTTAAGTCTAGACTAACAACTAATCATATAAATCAAAATTTTACATATTTTCCTCCTTATAAATAATCATTTTAGCATTAATTCGAAAATAGATTTTCCAGTATATCCTTTAATAAAACCGAAAATTAGGCCAATGAATGTAAATGGACTAAAGATAGGAGATTTTATTCTTGAATCAACATAATAATATATAATATTTGAAACAAAATAAGATGAAATAAATCCTGCTCCTGACCAAAAAATTATATCAGTGTTCATTGATAGATATAATTCATAAATTTTTAAGTAATTTATATCACGTAATTATATAAATGGCATGTGTTATTAGTTGTATGATATCCACTGTATTTGTTATAAGTATGATTTATTTTTATAATTTAACTGATAAAAGCACTATTGTAAAACATTATAAATCTTCGTTGTCAAGTGATTTACAAAAAAGATATGAAAAAATATCAAAGGAGAGAACTGATATATCATATAAAGGATATATATTAGGTGTTATTCTTTCTCTCGGGATAATATTTTACAATCTTAAAATTAAACATTCAAAGATGAATACGACATCATTAGTTTGTATAGTTGTAGCAACCGCTTTTGTCACTAATTATTTTTATTATATGTTATCTCCAAAAAGTGACTGGATGTTAAATCATATGAACAATAAAGAAGAAGTAAAAACTTGGTTGCAAATGTATAGAGAGATGCAGTATAATTATCATATGGGCTTGGTATTAGGTATAATTGCTGTTGGTATACTAGCATTTGCTTTTAGATGTTAATCAACCTTTGAGCCAAAGCATTGTGTATATGAATTTTTAAAATTGAATAAATGATATAAATAAAATTGAATAAAATAATATAAATATATATAAATCAATTTATATTATAAGATGGCAGGAAGATTAATAAATGGAATCAAGTATATGTATGTTAGAAATAACAATGAATTTAAGAAAAAATCATTGGAAGATAATGTATATTTTACATTGGTTGATATATTTTGGAATGTTGCTTCAGCAGATAGTTGTTTTTAAGCAAATGATTTTAATTACGAACTAACAAATGGTGTTTGTTTCGATGATAGAACTGAGAAATTCAAATATACCAATGTGTTATATCAAAAAGATTATGTAAATCGTTTAAAACAATGGTTCAAATATTTTAGTGTTTATTATTTTGAATTTATTTATCTCGAAGACAAAGAATATGAAGAAATTGATATGGAAAAATATATGAAATGGGATGATTGGTGGGTTCAATTTGAAGAACTTAAAAATTTAATTGATAAGCAAAATGAAAAATGTTTATAGATTGGAAGATGTTGAGGGAAAAAAAATAATTAAAACCATCTATAAGGATTAAAACCATATTTTCTTTCAACACCAAGATGAATTAATCTGTGAATGCCAACAGCAATAGAAATTAAAGATAATATAGTAATTTTTCTATAGTAATCAAGGTATACAAATTTTTTATAATTTTTTATAAATATTACTAAAATAAATAATATAAAAAACCGGTTACAAATAATGAGTTCAAAGAGGGTGCGATTAAAATATTAGCCAACATTATATATTATAAGAATATTATATTGTGACAAAAACAACTTAAAGATAAAACATATATATAATATGTCTATGAGGCCGAATGGTAGGTTAGCAGTTTACTGGGACAAGTTGGTTCGATTCCAACCGTAGACATTTGTGCTCGTATATCTTAGCGGTAAATTGCCGTTCTATTGGTTCCTTAGGCATTGCGTTTCGCAATTCCAGATACGAGTTTTTTGTTTCTAACAGCAAAATAATCTAGATCCCTCAGGGGGTGTATAGCTCAGTTGGTAGAGCGCCAATTTGAAATATAATTGGAGGTCGCAGGTTCGATTCCTGAAAATAGAAACAAGCAAATATGGGCGATTAGCTCAGTGGATAGAGCATCCGTCTACGGAACGGAAGGTCGCAGGTTCGTTCCTGTATCGGTCGCTTGTGGGGGCTTAGCTCAGCGGTAGAGTAGTGGATTCCAAATCCATTGGTCGTAGGTTCAAATCCTGCAGTCCTCATTAATATATAATAAAACAACTTAAAGAAAAAATCTGTATATTGTAAGGTTTCATACAGCAAATAATTTATTTGATTATCAAGCGTTGGGTCGAATCCAACTCCAGTGTAAAAGCTGGTTGGCCGAGTGGTCTAAGGCGTAAATTTAAAATGAAACCAGAATCAAAGGCAACTTGTCCGAGTGGTTAAGGAGACAGACTTGAAATCTGTTGTGAAATTCACGCGCAGGTTCAAATCCTGCAGTTGTCGTTTTAAGTTTATTTAAAAATATACTACTTCTAACTGTAACAACCTGGTAGTGTTCTTTTGTTATCTTACAGCAATTTAATGTTTAATAAAGTGTTATATTTCAGAAAACATATAAATAGATAACAGTAAAAAAGCTCGTATAGTGAAACGGTTATCACAATTGTCTTATAAGCAGTTATCCTGGGTTCAACTCCCAGTATGAGCATTAATAAACCACAAAATTTAAAATACCAAATTAACTTATATTATATTTTAAAACTACTTAAAGACAAAATCATACTATAGTATGTAAAGGATTCTTACCGCAAATAGCATTTTAAGCTCGTGGTCGTAGGTTCGATTCCTATCCACGTATCATTTCGAATCCTGTAAATAGCACCTGGTTAATACAATTGGTTAGTATGTCAGCCTTTTAAGCTGAAGGTTGGGGTTCGAGTCCCTCGCCAGGTGAATTTATCAATAAATATTTTAAAATACTTATTATTAATAAATATTTTAACAGCTTAATTGGGTTGGTATCAATACCTAGATGGGTGATTTGATATCTTACATCAAATAAAATTAAGGTTATTATTTGGTATCAGAAAAACTGTATTTTAACTTTTTCATATTCCATTATGGTTTTGTGTTGTTTCCATCTTTTATTAATATCTAACTGTTGTGTTTGACAAATATATTGTTTATTATTTAGTTTATTTTTAATTAAATAAATATATCCCATTTATATTTTATGTATTATCTTTTAATATATTTTTAAAAAAAACAATTTAAAGACAATGTAAAATATATTATTGTAGTAGGTTGGGGAAGAGGAAACCCGTCAGGCTCATAACCTGAAGATCGTCTGATCGAAACAGGCACCTGCTATAATGGTTTGATAATACAATGGTAGTATAATGAGCTGTTAACTCATCAACCTAGGTTCGATTCCTAGTCAAACCGAATTATTTAATATAATTATTTTCAAATACTTATATTAAATATAAAATACTATTCTATCTATGCTATATTTTTTCTCTCTATTTATTATTTTGCAAACTATCTTTGCGCAAAAAAAATTCAATATATTTAAGTCTTATGCCAATTCAAATATAAAACCTCCACAGTATTCCCGAGAGAAAAAACATTTGCGTCATTCCATTGAAGAGTATTTGGATACAAATCAACTTAAAATGTATAAAAATAGATATAGTCGTGATACTCCAGACGTAATGTTCGACAAAAATTGGAGCGGATTTAAAAGAAAACATGGTGTTAAATAAATTTGTTCTATAATTTCAGAATATAATATGAAAACAATTTAAAAATAAAATATTATAAGTGTATATAAATGCAGATATTTATAAAAACTTTAACGGGGAAGACTATAACTCTAGATGTTGAACAAGCTGATACTATTGAAAATGTGAAGGCTAAGATTCATGAAAAAGAAGGCATTCCGCCCGATCAACAGCGTCTTATCTTCGCTGGTAAGCAACTAGAAGATGGCAGAACTTTAACAGACTATAACATCCAAAAAGAGGCAACACTTCATTTAGTTTTGCGGCTCCGTGGAGGTCTTTCTTGTAAGATGTAATCCTGCTCTTTTAATATTATATAAACCAAATTAAAGACTATATAATATATTTAAAATGAATAAGTGTAATAAGTGCAAAAAAGATAAGACGACTGAATTATTCTGTGAAAATAATAAGCAATTCAAATGTTCTGTATCTTTTTTGAAAGGATTTTTAGAAGCTAAATTCAAAGAAGGAATGACATGGGAAAATCATGGAGAATGGCATATAGACCATATTAATCCTTGCGCATCATTTAATTTACTTAATGAAGAAGAACAAAAAACATGTTTTCATTACACAAATTTACAACCATTATGGGCTTCAGAAAATCTAAGCAAAGGATGTAAATATATCGATGAAAATATTTAATCAACCTTATTAGATTTGAGTTTTTTATAAATTTCATGATTTATAAATAGTATAATTTCACGTGCAACATAACATAAGTAACAGAAACATTCTTCTTCATCTTTTGACTGCTCTTGACATGCTTTTTCCTCGTCTAATTTAACTCTTTAATAATATCATTTTCAAATACTTCTTCAATGAATGGAGAATGTATCAAATCAAAAATTCCTTGCTTATTTCAAATAATTTTATAAACATTTATAATAGTAAATATAAAATTATTTTTAATTTAGTATACAGAAATATTAATAATAATAAATTTATGTCAAATGAAGTTCAATTAATTAGTAACCATCATAATACAATTCGTGAAAATCGTCCATTTCCATTTCATACTTTTCAAGATATCTATCTAATCTTACCGGATGAAATACTTTTGAAACTAATTCTTCAGCATATGGTTTCATATTTTCTCTCATTTTATTATAATCATACTTAAAAAGCAAATGAATAGCATTTGGATTTGTTGATAAATTCTCCCAATCAACTTTATCTAAATTTTTTTCTAAAATATGAATAGCATTTGGATTTCTTGATAAATAACCCCAATAAACTTTATCCAAATTCTTTTCTAAAATATGAATAGCATTTGGATTTAATGATAACCGATACCAATCAACTTTATCCAAATTCTTTTCTAAAATAGGAATAGCATTTGGATTTAATGATAACAAATACCAATGAACTTTATCTAATTTTTTTTCTAAAATATGAATAGCATTTGGATTTATTGATAACTCCGACCAATCAACTTTATCTAAATTATTTTCTAAAATATGAATAGCATTTGGATTTTCTGATAACCAATCCCATTTGACTTTATCCAAATTTTTTTCTAAAATATGAATAGCATTTGGATTTCTTGATAAATAATACCAATCAACTTTATGTAAATGTTTTTCTAAAATATGAATCGCATTTGGATTTAATGATAAAAATCCCCGTTTGACTTTACGTAAATGTTTTTCTAAAATAGGAATAGCATTTGGATTTAATGATAACCAATACCAATCAACTTTATCTAAATTTTTTTCTAAAATATGAATAGCATTTGGATTTATTGATAACGTATCCCAATTAACTTTATCCAAATTCTTTTCTAAAATATGAATCGCATTTGGATTTCTTGATAAATTATCCCAATGAACTTTATCCAAATGATTTTCTAAAATATGAATAGCATTTAGATTAGATGATAAATATTCCCAATTAACACTTTGATCAAGAATAAAGACTGGTTTTCCTAACATTTTCAAGACTTTATAAATTGTAATATAAAAAGAAACAATTTCAATTTTTTAAAATAACACCCCAGGGCGTCAACCAGTTAAGTTACAATGAAATAATCTATAAACTAATTAGTAACCATCATAATACAATTCGTGAAAATCGTCCATTTCCATTTCATACTTTTCAAGATATCTATCTAATCTTACCGGATGAAATACTTTTGAAACTAATTCTTCAGCATATGGTTTCATATTTTCTCTCATTTTATTATAATCATACTTAAAAAGCAAATGAATAGCATTTGGATTTTTTGATAACTCCCACCAATAAACTTTATCTAAATTTTTTTTTAAAATAGGAATAGCATTTGGATTTAATGATAAATAATCCCAACTAACTTTATCCAAATTTTTTTCTAAAATATGAATCGCATTTGGATTTAATGATAAATAATCCCAACTAACTTTATCCAAATTTTTTTCTAAAATATGAATAGCATTTGGATTTCTTGATAAATATTCCCAATCAACTTTATCCAAATTCTTTTCTAAAATATGAATAGCATTTGGATTTCTTGATAAATAATCCCAATTAACTTTATCCAAATTCTTTTCTAAAATATGAATCGCATTTGGATTTTCTGATAACCAAGACCAATTAACTTTATCCAAATGTTTTTCTAAAATAGGAATAGCATTTGGATTTCTTGATAACCAATACCAATGAACTTTATCTAAATGTTTTTCTAAAATATGAATAGCATTTGGATTTCTTGATAACAAACACAAATTAACTTTATCTAAATTCTTTTCTAAAATATGAATAGCATTTGGATTTTCTGATAACAAATACCAATTAACTTTATCCAAATTATTTTCTAAAATATGAATAGCATTTTCATTGCATGAAAACGCTTTCCAATTAACACTCTGTTCAACAATAAATACTGGTTTTCCTAACATTTTCAAGACTTTATAAATTGTAAAATAAAAAAGAAACTATTTCAATTTTTTTAAAGGCAATGACCCAGGGTGTTAACTGGTTAAGTTACAATGAAATAATCTATAAACTAATTAGTAACCATCATAATACAATTCGTGAAAATCGTCCATTTCCATTTCATACTTTTCAAGATATCTATCTAATCTTACCGGATGAAATACTTTTGAAACTAATTCTTCAGCATATGGTTTCATATTTTCTCTCATTTTATTATAATCATACTTAAAAAGCAAATGAATAGCATTTGGATTTTTTGATAAATATTCCCAATTAACTTTATCCAAATTCTTTTCTAAAATATGAATAGCATTTGGATTAGATGATAACCAATCCCAATGAACTTTATCTAAATTCTGTTCTAAAATAGGAATAGCATTTGGATTTTCTGATAACCAATGCCAATAAACTTTATCCAAATTCTTTTCTAAAATAGGAATAGCATTTGGATTTCTTGATAAATAACCCCAATGAACTTTATCTAAATGTTTTTCTAAAATATGAATAGCATTTGGATTAGATGATAACAAATACCAATAAACTTTATCCAAATTCTTTTCTAAAATATGAATAGCATTTGGATTTAATGATAACCGATACCAATCAACTTTATCTAAATTTTTTTCTAAAATATGAATAGCATTTGGATTTTCTGATAACCAAGACCAATAAACTTTATCCAAATTCTTTTCTAAAATATGAATCGCATTTGGATTTAATGATAAATACAACCAATTAACTTTATCTAAATGTTTTTCTAAAATATGAATAGCATTTGGATTTTCTGATAACCAACACCAATCAACTTTATCTAAATTTTTTTCTAAAATATGAATAGCATTTTTATTGCATGACAACGCTTTCCAATTGACACGATTATCAACAATAAAGACTGGTTTTCCTAACATTTTCAAGACTTTATAAATTGTAATATAAAAAGAAACAATTTCAATTTTTTAAAATAACACTTCAGGGCGTCAACCAGTTAAGTTACAATGAAATAATCTATAAACTAATTATAGTAACCATCATAATACAATTCGTAAAAATCGTCCATTTCCATTTCATACTTTTCAAGATATCTATCTAATCTTACCGGATGAAATACTTTTGAAACTAATTCTTCAGCATATGGTTTCATATTTTCTCTCATTTTATTATAATCATACTTA
>Ga0194116_10003506_pt1 | contig 18813 bp, 12 predicted proteins | sample TA2MahsurfametaG_4_FD_148617 | JGI IMG/M metagenome (GOLD analysis project Ga0194116, IMG submission 148617) | Freshwater microbial communities from Lake Tanganyika, Tanzania - TA2015008 Mahale S9 surface | ecosystem: Environmental > Aquatic > Freshwater > Lake | place: Tanzania: Lake...
TGTCGGTGTTTCGAGTCGATCTCTTCAGGCTTGTGCCTCTTCTTCGGCATTGCAGTCCTCCTTCATGTCAAAAGACAGAGTTCAGGGCGGACCACTTTTCAGGGGGAGGACCAGTGGGCCCACAAGCGTCGCCACTCGGTACGGCGAATGTCGTCAGCGATGAAGCCGACGAGAATGGTGGACGGTTTGTACTTGGCAGCGAGTTGCTCGGTGCGCAAGACGGTCTGATCAAAGCCATAGCCGGTTACTCCCGCGTTCAGCACGCGGACTCCCGTCAGCTTCTGCAACTGCGCGGGCCACGCCTCGTGATCGCCGACTTCGTCGCCAAACGTGTAGGAATCGCCGACCGCCAGGATCAGGGGGCCAGCAGATGCGGGTGCTTTGCCTGTCAGCCGCAGGCCATCAGCGTCGATGTGAATTTCACCGTCGCCATAGAGCGGCCGCGGCACGTAGCCGAGCAGGTCATGGTGGATATGGACCAGCTTGTCAGCCATCGAAGGCGTACCTCAACAGCGCCTCGCCGGCCTCGTTCCAGCTTGGCAACCGGCTGTGGTCGAGCCAGTCGCGGATGCCGGCGCGGGCGGTGTCCACGGCGGCCTGGTCGCCGATCCAGTCCAGCAGAGCGTCGCGCAGGCTTTCGTGTCGGCGCGGATCGAAGTAACGCGCCAGCCGGCCGCCGGCCTCGCGCATCGCCTCGCGGTCCGACGCGATACAGGGTGTGCCGTGGCCGAGACTCTCCTGGATCGCCAATCCGTAGCCCTCTCCGAGCGAAGGCATTACGGAGAAGCGCGCCCGTCGGTACAGCGCCGCGAGCGCCGCGTCGTCCGCGTCGCGGATCCAATGGGCATGCCCGTCGCGAATCTTCTCGGCGATACGGCGGCGCAGCGCGCCGGCGCGCCAGCCGCAGCCGCCGGCGATCACGAGCGGCGGAACGCGTTCACCCAGACTCTCGCGCACCCATTCCAGCGCATCCAGCAACGATCCGATGTTCTTACGTGGCTCGATCGTGCCAACGAACAGGATGTAGGGCCGATGGCCGACACCGAGTCGCTCCAACGTCGAGTCATCCGACGCGGCGTCCAGGCCGGGAGACGCGAAGGTATCCCATCCATATCGCCAGGCTGAGATGGGGCGTGGCGGCACGGACCAGTCGCCCAGCCGGCGGGTGAGCTGACCGGCGACGGTATCGGAACCGGCGATCCAGTGGTCGACATGCGGAGCGATGCCGCGCAGTTCGCGGCTGAACACCCGCGAGAATCCGAGCGGCGACCAGTCTCGTCGCTCCTCGACATGGAAATCGAACACGACCTGCAGGAGCCGCGCGCCTGTAGATTTCTTCAGGTCCGACAGGGCGCGTGCGTACCCCCTCTGCCACCAGAGGTCGCCCGGGCTGAAATAGGCGTCGTGTTTCGTCGGCGGGTCGAGAGGCGCCAAGCGCTTCGACCACAGGGTGGCCAGCCCGGCCAAGAGATAGGGGACATGGAAGTAGCGGCCATCGGCCAGCAACCCTCGGGGTGGCGATCGGACAAGGCTCTCGGCGAAACGTCGTCGGAGCATCGGAACAGTGCGCGCGCGCGCCTCGTTCAAGTCGATCAGCAGCGACGGATCGAGGCGACAGAAGCGCGCAGTCCCCACCAGGCGGACGACGAACTCCACGGAACGTTGTCCCTGGCGGGAGCGCGCAGCCGATTGCAGCGCGTCGCTCGCGCCGATCTTCTCGATCACGCGTTGGACACCGGCAGGACGCCGGAAATAGGCGTACCAATGCAGTAAGCCGGTGACGTCATAGAGCAGTCGACGCGTCACGACTGCACTCCAAAGACCAGCTCCAGCAAAGCCTTCGCGGAGTCGTCCCAACTCGGCAGGTGCAGACGCTCGAACTCTCGGGCGAGCCTGGCGCGGGCGTGCGCGAGCGCGTCTTCGTTCACGATCCAACGCGCCATCGCCGCCGCCAACGCCGCGGTATCCGTCGGATCGACCAGTTCGGCGAGGCCATTCGCGACTTCCGGGATCGCACCACCCGAGGAAGCGATGCATGGGACGCCCAGGGCGAGGCTCTCCTGGACCGGCAAACCCCATCCCTCGGCGTAGCTTGGCGCGACCGTAAAGCGGGCGTGCCGATAGAGCGCAACCAACTCGTCGTCGCGCACGCCTCTCAACCACCGGACGCCCGTCATACGACGCAGCCGATTACGAACGTTCTCTGACCTCCAACCTCGCCCACCTACAACGACCAGATCGGGTACCGCGGCACCCAGGTCGTCGCGTAGCCGCGACCAAGCGTCGAGCAACGTAGAGAGGTTCTTGCGTGGCTCCACCGTGCCGACGAACAGGATGAACCGAACGTCCTGGAGGCCCAAACGGCGCAAGGACAGCTCTTCGGATGCGGGATCGGGAGGCGTCCTAGACGCCCCGCCGAAGCTATCCCATCCCATCGGAATCGTTGCCACGCGCCTGTTCGTCAGGGCGCGATCGGCGAGGTATCGCTCGACCTGACCTCGAACAAACTGCGAATGCGTCAGCCACGTATCGACATGAGGGGCTAGTTGGTCGAGGCCTCGGGTGAACAATTGCACTAAACCCGCCTGGAACCAGTCCGGGTGCTCGTGCGGGAAGAGATCGTGAACCAGCTCCACGATCCTGACGCCCGTACGTTCGCGCAGCTCGACGAGTGTTGCCGCGCCACGCTTCTGCCAGAAGATATCGCCGGGATGGAAGAACACGTCGTGGCGGGTCGGCGGTGTTGCCCTCTCCGGCGTGGGCCTGCCGATCGGTCGTTTGCCCGAGAAAGTCGCTTCGACCGCCGACTCGAGACGAAGAATGCCAGCCCAAAGATATGGCAGATGATAGTAGCGCATATCGCCGAGCCACATGCCGAAGCGACCACTGCGCATGCCGGCCGTGAACAGGCCGCGTAAACGGGCGATAACCTGCCGCCGCTCGCTCGGCACGGACAACCGCGCCAACAGGCTCGACTCGACGCGATAGAAGGAATCGTCGCCAATAAAGCGGGCAACGAACTCGACCCGGGGGTGTCTCCGCAATGGCTGTGACGCAGCGAGTCCCTCGATCACGCGCTGGATGCCGGTTGGATGCCTGAAGTACGCATACCAATGCAGCAAACCGGTGATGTCAAAGAAAAGACGGGGCTCCGACACGGCGGTGATTTCTCCTCGGAGCATCGTACGATCCACAGCCTGGATTAGCTATGGTGGCGGCCCGCGGAAGTCGAGCGAAATCCGTCGGGAGGGGTCCTAGGGCCGCCACCTCGTTGCCCCGGAGCGACGCGTATCGGGCGTCCGGTGGCGATCGTGGTACACTGGCTCCGATGAATCCACGGTTCGGGTGGTCGACCTTCGATGACCGAGTTTTCACCGGATTGGGCGCGACCCCTTGTCGATCCGCAGGCCTTCCTCGACGAGCAGAGGCGGTTGGCCCATGTCTGGACCTTCCTGGGACTCAAGCGGGATGTGGCGCGGAATGGCGATTGGATCCGGTCGTCGATCGCGATGCGATCGGTGTTCGTTCAACGCTTCGGCGAGGAACTCCGCGGTTTCGAGAATGTGTGCGCCCATCGCTTCCATCCATTGCGCTGCGGGCCGAGTGGCAACGGGCCGGTGGTCTGCGGGTTTCACGCCTGGCGCTACGATCGCGACGGGCGCGCGATCGGCATTCCGATCTGCGACTGGGTCTATGGCAAGCCGCCGAGCGAGGTCGGCGGACGATTGCGGCCGATCGAGTTGGCGACATGCGGCGAGATGATCTTCGGGCGTTTCCGGTCACCGGGCATGACGCAGTCGCTCGCCCAGTACCTGGGTGACGCGTTCCCGATCCTTGAGGCCGCGACGCGGATGGCGGGCGCGCCTCGCTATCTCGAGCGTTCGATACAGGCCAGCTGGCGGCTCAACATGCAGGTCAGCTTGGACGACTATCACGGCCCCACGGTTCATCCCGCGACCCTCGGCCGCGATGGCTACATCCCGGCCATGTCGATGCGGCGCTATTTCCGCTTCGGCGCGAACAGCGCCTACCTGTTCTCCGATGACGCGGACTGCTTCGAGAGGCTGCTCAGCGGCTGTCGCGACGGCACCTATCGTTCCGATCACTTCTTCGTCTTTCACATCGCGCCGGACCTGGTCATCGCTCATGTCGACGCCGACCGGCCGTTCTGGTTTTGCAACATCATGCAGTACTCGGCGGTCGCCCATGATCGGACGGCGTTCCGAAGCTGGTCGTACCCCGCTCCTTTTGGCGCCGACATATCCTGGTTCGCACGCGTGACGCGGCCGATCACCGATGTCTTTCGCCGCCGAATCTATCTCCACTATTTCTCGCGAGTCGTGGCCGAGGACGCGGGGGTGTGCGAACGTATCCAGACGGTCGCGCACCAGATCGACAGTCCACCACTGCTTGGGGCGCAAGAGGAGCGCGTCGGTTGGTTCGAACAGTCCATCCGCGATCTCACGGCTTCGAGCCCGGAAAGGTTAGGTCAGCGCTAGCCCTTCCTCTGTGGACCGGCGAGCCGCCTTGGCAGTCGCCATTGGGCGATGGATCGATTGGTGCTGAGCGATGGTCAGTGGGAGCGGATCGTGCCACTGATCATCGGTAGGCCGGACCAGAAGGGCTCGACCGGTCGCGACAACCGCATGTTCGTCGAGGGTGTGCTGTGGAACGGGCGAACGGGAGCGCCGTGGCGCGACCTGCCCGGGGTGTTTGGCGAGTTGAACAGCGTGGTCCGGCGCTTCAGTCGGTGGAGCCGCAAGGACGTCTGGTGGCGCATCTTCAAGGCGATGTCGGATGATCCGGGTACAGCGACGGAGACGCCCTCGTTTCTTGACGACAGCCTTGTGCACTGGGTCGAGCACGCTGGCTCCCGTGTCCGCTACACGCTGATGGTGACCTTCTGGCATCCGGACCTGAATGCGTTCGAACGTAGCTTTCTCGGCCTGGCGCTCCGCACAGGAGGCGATCTCGCTCCCTAGCGACCGGCGACCTGGCTGAAGAAGGAGGGCGCAGTGAGGATGTCCGGCAGCTCGGCCGCGATGGCGTCGAGCACGCCATCGATCTGCTCGAGCGAATGCCGGCACGTGATGAATAACCTGAGACGCGCCTGGTTCTCGGCGACGCCGGGAAAGATGATCGGGACCGCGTTGAAGCCGCAGGCCAGCAGGCGTTGCGACAGGATCACCGTGGTGGGCGAACTGCCGACGATGACCGGCACGACGGACGCGCCGGCGCTGAGGCCGACATCGAGGCCGCGGGCGCGGGCGCGCTCCAGGAAGGCCCTTCCGTTCTCGCGCAGCTTGCGGATGCGCCAGGTCTCGTTCGACATTACCTCGACCGCCGCGAGGGCCGCCGCCGTCCCCGGCGGCGAGCCGCCCACGCTGTAGACGAAGCCGGGCGACGTGTATTTCAGCAGCTCGATGAGGCGCCGGCTTCCCGCGATGTAGCCGCCGGTGGACACGAACGCCTTGCTGAGCGTCCCCATCCAGATCTCGACATCCGTCGGGTCGATGCCCTGCTCCTCGGCGATGCCGCGGCCGGTGGCGCCCAAGACGCCGATCGAGTGGGCCTCGTCGACCATGAGCCACGCGCCATAGTGTCGCTTGATCCTGACAAGGCCTGCGAGATCCGGCAGGTCGCCATCCATGCTGTAGAGGCCCTCGACGACGATCAGGGCGCGTCGACACCGACCGCGGTGCAGGCGCAACGCGCGCTCGATGGCGTCGAGATCGCCATGTGGGCACATGACGCGCTTGGCGCCGGAAAGCTTGGCGCCTTCGACGACGCTGTTGTGCACCAGGGAATCGCTGACGATCAGATCCTCGGGGCCCAGCAAGCCGCCGATGACCGACACGTTCGTCGCGTGCCCGCTGACGAACGAGACGGCGTCTTCGCATCCGTGAAGCCGCGCCAGGGCGGCCTCGAGGTCGCGGTGGATCGATCGCTCGCCGGCGGTCAGCCGGCTGGCCGAGACTGTCGTGCCGAACCGCTCGATGGCGTCAACCGCTGCCTTGACGATAGCCGGGTGGCCGTTCAGCCCGAGATAATCGTAGGACGAGAAGTTGACTACCTCTCGCCCGTCGAGAACGGTGCGGTCGCCGGCGCGGCCGTCGTGCAGGCGATAGAAGGGATTATCGATCCCGGCGATCTCGCCCGCCGCCTTCTGAAGCTTGAGCTGCTCGTACTCCGGCAAGGTGCCGAAGTCGAAGGTTTCAGGCGCGGCTTTCGTCGTGTCGGCGCTATCCCGGTGGCGCTCGCGCTCCGGCTCGCCGGCCTTGGCGAACCATCGCCGAATCTGTTCGACGGTCCGCAATGTCTCGTCCGCCTTTGTCGGAGGCTGCCCGCTCATAGCGGCCCCTTGAGCGCGCTGGAGCGCTCAACGACGGCGCGGATTGCGGCTTCCCGCTCACGCTCGCCGACGGCCGCGGCCTCGGCGCCCATATGGCTGCCGGACAGGGCGGCCAGCGGTCCTGAGAGCGCGTCGCGCTTCTCCCCGTCGACGACGATCGTGGCGATCCGGCGCGCGACGTCGGCCGCGCTGATGCCGTTGGCCAGCGACATCATCGGCAGATCGATCCGCAGCGTGGTCTCGACCTTCAGGCGCAGCTCCAGCATCATCAGCGAGTCCATGCCGATATCGGCCAGCGGACGATGCCTGTCGATCTCGCGCGGCGGCAGGCGCAACACGCCGGCGATCTCCTCGACGATCGTCTCGAGAATCCTCTCGGTCGCGTCCGGCAAGCTCATCGCCCGCAGGGCGTCGAGCGTCGCGGCCGAATCACGGGAACGCCGCGAGTCGCCGAAGGACACGATGGCGTCGAATGTCGGCGTACGCAGCGCGCCCAGGTCACGCCATGCCGACGCCCAGTCGATCCGGGCGATCGCCAGGCACGCGGTGCGCGGCCGCCGCTCGCCGTCGAACGCCCAGTCGAGGGCGTCCAGCGCTTCGCGGGCGCCGATCAGGCTGCCGGCGAAGCGGTGCTTCAGGCCGGCGTTGCGATCGATGTGCCGGGACAGGTAGCCGACGTCGGAGATGCCGCCCCAGGCGATCGCCAGGGCCGGCAGGCCGGCCTTCCGCGCGCGCCGGGCCAGACCCTCCAGATATGCGTTGGCCGCGACATAGTTGAACTGGCCGGGATTGCCCATCAGCGTCGTGGCCGACGAGTAGAGCAAGAGATAGTCGAGCCGCAGATCGCCGGCGAGGCGCTCAAGGTTGACGGCTCCGCCGATCTTGGGGGCAAGAACCGTATCGAGCGCCTGGCGATCCATGCTGTCGATCAGCCGATCGTCCAGCGCCATCGCGGCGTGCACGATGCCCCGGATCGGCCGCTTGGCGTTCGCGGCGCGAAGGCCGCGCGACAAGGCCATCTCGTCGGCGACATCGACGGCGGCGATCTCGACCTCCACCCCGGCTCGCCGCAGCGCCGCGATGGTCTCGGCCGCCACTTGCGGCGGGGTGCCCGAGCGGCTCACCAGCAGAAGGTGGCGCGCGCCGCGTTCCGCCAGCCAATCGGCCGTCGCCAGGCCAAAGCCACCGACGCCGCCAATGACGACATGGGTGCCGCGGGGATCAGCCTCGAACCGCCCGGCGCGCCTGCCCGACTCGATCTCGCGGCTGCTCGGGTTGGTGACGACGATCTTGCCGATATGGGCCGAGTGCTGCATGTGGCGGAAGGCGTCGCGTATCGCCTCGGACGGGAAGAGGCGGAACGGCAAGGGCGACAGCACCTTGTCATCGAGCAGGGCGGCGATATCGCCGAGCAGGCGCCGCAGCAGCGCATCGTCGCCGCCGATCAGTTGATCGACATCGACGCCGAAGTAGGTGAGGTTCCTGCGGAAGGGCCGCAACCCGACATGCGTGTTGCCGTAGTAGTCCCGCTTGCCCAGCTCGATGAACCGGCCGAAGGGTTTCAGGCAGTCGATGGATCGAACCATCGCTTCGCCGGCGAGCGAATTCAGCACGACGTCGACTCCCGACTCCGTCCACTTCAGGACCTCGTCGGCGAAAGCCAAGCCGCGCGAGTCGAGAACGAGATCGGCGCCCAGATTGCGCAGCAGGGCCCGCTTGTCCTCGTTGCCCGCTGTGGCGATGACCTTAGCGCCGCGATGCTTGGCGATCTGCAGGGCGGCGAGGCCCACCGCTCCCGCTCCGCCATGCACCAGGACCGTCTCGCCGGCGCCCAGGCGGCCGAGATGCACGAGCGAATAGTAGGCCGTGAGGAAGGCCACGGGCAGCGTCGCCGCCGCTTCAAAGGACATTTCGCGCGTCAGGCGGATGGCGGCCCTTGCCGGGACGACGACGTGGCTGGCGAAGGCGCCGGAGGCGAAGGCGATCACGCGATCGGCGACCGCGAAATCGCCGACATCGGCGCCGACTGCAATCACGACGCCCGAGCACTCCATGCCCAGCGTGGGGCCGGCAAAGCCGTCCTCCAGCGCTTCCTCCGGCAACAGCCCGAGATTCCACATCACGTCGCGGAAATTGAGTCCTGTGGCCCGGACCTCGATCTCGATTTCACCGGGGCCCGGCGCGGCGCGCTCGTCCGTCGCCCACTTGAGCAGGCCGCGCTTGGCGCCGCGCTTGGCCACGATCCGCGTCGCCGGGCCGCGCTCGTCGGATCGCGATCCGACAGCATCGGGAACGTCGCGCTCGAGGCGGGCGACCAGCCGTTTGCCAGCGGCGAAGAATACCGTCCGCTCGGCCGTCGGCTCGAGTAGCTCGTCGACGGCGGTTTCGATGTCCGCCTCGCCGCTGTCCTGGGCCAGGCCCAGGCATCGAACATCGAGGCTCGGATACTCGTTCGCCACCACGCGCAGCGCGGCGGTCACCGCGCACCACATCGGCTGACTGAGCGGATCGCCGTCGGAAGCGTCGGCGCAAACCACCACGACCCGCAGCGATCGCGATGTCGCGGCGAGGAAGCCGCACCGCCCGGCGATGTCGTCCAGGCGCGCCGCCAACCAGTCGGCGGCGGAGCCTTCGACCCGCCCGTCGATCGTCAGCACCAGGGGCGAGGCCTGGTCGGCCGTCGCCGGTGGATCATCGGCAAAGGCCGAGAGCCGGCGACCGACCGCGGCCTTGAGGCGCGCCGCCGTCGGCGCGTCGTCGCCGTCCCACGTCAGGTGCCGGGTCTCGGGCGATCCCGACACGATCGGAATCGGTTGGCGCTGAGCCGCGGCGCGCAAGACGAAGCCGAGATCCTCGCTTCCGTCGATAGGCTCGGCTCGCACGGCGGCGAAGCCGGCGCTCGCCAATTCGTCGATCCACTCGCCGCGGGTCAGCAAGGCACCGACGGGGAAGTCGGTGCTGGCGGAACGGGCCCACCAATCGGGATGCGCGCCGCGGATCATGTCCCAGAACAGACCCGGCGCCGGCTCGCCGGCGATGATGAGCGCGGCCGGCCGCAGAAGACGGACGATCGGCGCCAGTCCCTCGCGCGACGCGGCGACTTCGCTCAATGCGTCGATCGCCAGAGCGAGATCGACGGTGGCGGGCTCGAAGGTGGCGAGCTCGCTCCACGACGCGAACCGCACGCGCGCATGGTCCTCCCCCAGAAGCGCTCGAGCCTTCTCCAGCCTCTCTTGGTCGCGATCACTGACAACGAACTCGACGTGGGCGAATTGGCCGAACAAGGACTTGGCGCCCGGGGCGTGGTCGGCGCCCAATACGAGGACCCGCAACAGTCTCTTGCGGTCGACGCGCTCCAGGATCGAGGCGGCCGCCGCGAGCACGGCGCCGTCGATCCGCCGCATCTGCCGGCACGACATGCTGAGCTCGCGCCACCGCGTCGACGCAAACTCGTCGTGGGCCGCGTCGCAGCCGGCGAGCAGATCGGGCAGAATCTCGCCGAGCCGCGACAGCATGGCGGCCTCGGCGGTCATGGTCGGATCCAGCTCGAGCAAAGACCGCACGATCGCCCCGACGTCGGGCAGATCGCACGTCGGCATCGGCGTCGCCCGGACATGGTCATGGCTCGCCAGCCCCTTGGCGTCGAGGTACCACAACAGGGCGGACCGCAGGAATGGCAGCCACGGCGGCTTGTCGCCTTCCTGGCTCGCGGGCGAGGGGGGGAGATCGGATGGCGCGGCGATGGCGCCCGGCCCCGACGCGGACCATGCCATGCGCAAGCAGGCGGCCTCGATCAGCACCGAGCTGGACGGCGCGGATGCGCCAGGCGAGTCGCCGTCAGCCGCCGACGCGACGCGCTCGAGCGGCGGTCCATCGACCGACGAGGCGCGGCCGGGACGATCCAGCCAGCGATAGGTATCGGTGTAGAGGAACGATCGCGCATCCGCCGCGGAAGCGACTGGCGCTTCGACGAACCGCACATCCTGGGCGAGGAGGACGACGCTGCCGGCCTCGTCGAGCAGCTTGATGTCGGCGACGACGGATGTGGCCGTTCGCCGGATCGTTCGCGCCACCGCCTGTGTCGCGGTCGCGCCCGGCGCGTAGACGCGCAAGCGGCCAAAGCGAATCGGCAGCATGCGCGTCAGCGGCCCCACCGAGACGCCGGCTTCCTCCGACGCGAACAGCGCGTGGAAGGCGGCGTCGAGCCCTGTCACATCCGCAATATGACCGACGAAGCGTCCATCCACCGGCGCGTCGAGCACGGCGATGGCGACGTCCTTGGCGGGAAACGAGACATGCCTCACGCGCTGGAAGGCTTCGCCATAGTCGAAGCCGAGGTCCCGCGACAGCTGGTACACCCGGGACTTGGCGATGACGACCGTTCCGCCGCCGGCGGCCCGGGTGTCGCGGTCGGGAACGAGCGTGGGCGTTCGCACGGCGACGCCACGCGCGACCAGCGCCCACTCGGAGGCGCGTCCGCGCGGCCGCGACAGAAACTCGACGATGCCCGTCTCCGGCGCCAGACGCAGCAGCGTCTCCGCAGACTTCGTTCCGTCGAACACCAACGGACGGCGAATGTCGAGATCGCGCAACTCGAATGTCGTTCCACCATAAGCCTCGCGCGCGGCCGCGATCATCACCTCGACATAGGCGGCGGCCGGGAAAACCGACACGCCACCGACGCGGTGATCGTCCAGCCAGGAGACGAGGACAGGATCCACGACGGAGAACCATTCCGAGCAGTCGTCGCGCAGCCGCGTGCCCAGAAGCGGATGAGCCGGCGGCGAGAAGGTCGTCTGGGCCTCCGCGGTCGCCTGGACGGTGAACCGCACGTGGCGCCACGGATAGGCGGGTTGTGGCACCGCGAGGGTGGGCGCCGGACCGAAATATCTCATGTGGTCGACGCGTCCGCCGGCCAGCAGTACCCGCGCCGCGCAGTCGCGCAAGGGATCCGTCGGGCCATCCTTCTCGCCCAGACTCTCCACGACCACGCCGTGCGTGTTCGTGTCCCGGAATGTATCGCGAACATAGCTCGCCAGGATGGAGCGCGGGCTGATCTCGACGAACACCCTCAGGCCGTCGCTCAGCAGGCAGTTCAGCCCGGCTTCGAACCGGACGGGCTCGCGCACGTTGCGCCACCAATGGCCTGGTCCGAGGGTTTCGCGATCGGCGATCGCGCCCGTCACCGACGAGACGAAGCGCCGGCGCGGCGGCAGGGGATGGAGGTGCTCGAGTTCGCGCAGGAGCGGCCCGCGGACGGCATCCACCAGCGGATGGTGGAAGGGGTAGTCGAGGTCGAGTCGGCGCGCGCCGATCTTGCGCTCGGCGGCGCGCGCGACCACCTGGTCAATCGCTGCCACCGGGCCGGCGACGGTCACGCTGCGCCAGCTGTTCACGGCGGCGATGCGGACCTGCCGCGCGTGTACGGTATCGAGAAAGTGCAGGGCGTCCCGCTCGCCCAGTAGCAGCGCCGCCATGCCGCCGGTCCCGCGAGTCACCTCCTGGTGGCGACTGCGCGCCACGACGATGTCGATCGCCGAGTCGAGCGACAGCGCGCCGGCGGCCCACGCCGCGGCGATCTCGCCGACGCTATGGCCCAACGTCGCCGTTGGGACGACGCCGAGCTCTTCGAGCGACCGCACGGTCGCGGCCTGGAGGGCGAACAACAAGGGTTGGGCGAACGTGGCGAGCGGCAGCTTCGCCGCGACGTGCTCGTCGAAGAGCAAATCGACGATTGACCAGTCGATCCGGCGCCGGAAGTGGGTGTCGAGGTCGCCGAGAGCGTCCTGGAAGGTGCGATTCGCGGCCCAAGCCGATCGCCCCATGCCGGCCCATTGTGATCCGTTGCCGGCGAACAGAAACGCGACGGGGAGATCGTTGCCCAGGGCGTGGCCGGTCAGCACATCGGCCACGGCTTCGCCACGGACGAAGCGGCCGAGTGCGCCCCGGATCTCTTCCGCCGTGTCGCCCCGGACGATGACCCGGTGGGGAAGCGCGTCGCGCAGATGGGCCGCAGCGCGCGCGAACTCGCTGGCGTTGCGGGCTTCCGAAGGCCAGTGCTCGAGATAGGCCTTGCCGAGTTCCGGCAGCGCCTCGGCGGCATGCGCCGTCAGGAACAACGGAGCGGACCGGGTTTCCCGCCGCGCCAAGGTGCTGACCGCGGTGTCTTCCCCGCGCAGGACGACATGGGCGTTCGTGCCGCCGAAGCCGAAAGAATTGACGCCGGCGAGCGATCCGCACGAGCTCTCGCGCATACGCCAGTTGCGGTCGACGACCTTCAGATTCAGCTCGTCGAACGGAATATCCGGACTCGGCGCGTGCTGATGGAGCGTCGCGGGCAAGGTCGCGTGATTGAGGGCGAGGATGGCTTTCAGCGTCCCCGCCAGACCGGACGCCGGCTCGAGGTGTCCGATGTTGGACTTCACCGAGCCGATCGGTAGCGGACGCGCGCGAAGCTGCGCGAGCGCTTTGCCAAGGGCGTCCGCCTCCAGGGGATCGCCGGCTCGCGTGCCCGTGCCGTGGGCTTCAACAAAGGCGAGGTCGCTCGGATCGAGGCCGAAATCGCCGTAGACCTTCTCCAGCAGGCGCCGTTGCGACTCGGCCGAGGGAAGGGACAGCCCGGTCGTCCTGCCGTCCTGTCCGACGCCCGAGCCCACGATCGAAGCATGGATCCGGTTGCGCGACTTTCGGGCGGCGTTCACCGACCTCAGAACGAGGACGATGGCGCCCTCGGCGCGCACATAGCCATCCGCCTCGGCGTCGAACGGCCGGCATCTTCCGGTGGGCGACAGCATCGACGCGCGCGAGAATCCGACGAAGGAGAACGGCGACAGCAGAAGATTGACGCCGGCCACGATGGCCGTCTCGACGACGCCGCCGCGAATCGCCTCGGCGGCGGCGTCGAGCGCGACGAGCGACGAGGAGCACGCCGTGTCGATCGTCAGGCTGGGTCCGCGCAGGTCGAGGTTGTAGGATAGCCTGTTGGCGACGATGCTAAGCGTGTTGCCCGTCATCATGTGGACGTCCGCCGCCGGCGGGTCGGCGAAGAAGCGGGCTCCATAGTCGACTGAGGAGGCGCCGACGTAGACGCCGGTGTCGCCGCCGGCGAGGCTGGACGGACGGATTCCCGCGTGCGCCAAGGCGTCGTAGGTCACCTCGAGGAGGTGTCGCTGTTGGGGATCGACCTGCACCGCCTCGCGCGGGCTCATGCCGAAAGCGGCGGCGTCGAAGCCCCAAATGTCGTCGATCAGCCCCGCGGCGAACGTGTAGCTCCTGCCGCTTTGTGTCCTCGAGGGATGATAGAAGGCTTCGTATGGGAAGCGATCCGGCGTGATCCAGGAGATTGCGGAGCGGTTGCTGGTCAACAGGGACCAGAAGGCGTCAACGTCGCGCGCCCCTGGCAATCGGGCCGCGTAGCCGACAATCGCTACCTCATCTCGATTCCTCATAGACCCATGCCCCACGGCCAACCCGACCCATCTCATCCCCGGCGCAGGCTAGGCTACTTGATGCGCTTTATCCTGAGTATCGCACGCTTTACCCAAGTGATATTTGGTATCATTGGCTGCGCGAATAGAACAAGCTTTTTCTGTTTCGCGGCACACTCTTGGGTTGCGTCAGGGCCTTGAATTAATTGCAGACCGTGAACAATGACGATCTGTCCTCCAGCGAAAGGCTGCCAGCGGAAGCTCTGGTCGCCCGCCGAATAGTCCTGTGCCATTTGGAGAGTCTGTGCGGCCTTCCGGCCCTGAATCACCTGTTCGAGGTGCTGGGTGGTGAGATCGGCCTCGTCATCGCCTCCCGTCGCTTCGGTGGGCGGCAGGGCGGCGTCTGGCGCCAGCTCGTGGCGAGCGCCCGGCGGTCCGGGCTCCGTCTGACCATCTGGTGGGGCTTCGATATCGTCGGCGCCCAGATCGCCGATCGCCTGGCGCGCCTTCGACGGCTGGTCGTCGCGCGCCCGCCGCGCCTCGGCACGCTGCCAGCCCTGGCGCGACGCCACGGCGCCCGGTTGGTCGAGGTCGACGACATCAACGCCGAGTCGACGCTGGCCCTGCTGGGCGCCTATGCCCCGGACATCATCATCGTGATGAATTTCGACCAGATTCTGCGGGCCCCGGCCATCGCCACGCCGCGGATCGGTGTCCTCAATATCCATCCCTCGCTCCTGCCGTCATTGCGGGGGCCCTGTCCCGCCTTCTGGGCCTTGGCGACGCTGGGGCGCGAGTCGGGCGTCACCATCCATCGCATCGAGGACGAACGGATCGACGCCGGGCGGATCCTGGTGCAGCGGCGGCAGCTCATTCAGGGCAGCCCGTCCGTTGGCGAGCTCACGACGGCGTTGTTCCTGGCCGGCGCCCAAGCATTGACCAAAGCGCTGAGCCGCCTGGCCGCGGATGCTTCCTGCGGCGAGCCGCAGGTGCCCGGCGACGGCGACTATCGCGGCTTCCCCGCGCGTGCGGATGCTGCCGCCGCACGCAAGGCGGGCGTCCGGTGCTTCGCCTTCCGCCACATCGCCGGGCTATTCTGGGCGTCCGTGGCCCAAAGCGCGCGGCGTCCCTGAAAGGTTATCATCGCGTGGCTGTCGCTGGGCGTGCGGTGCACGGCGACAGTATGGGGCGTGGCGACAGCGGGGCTGGCCTGACCGCAACCCCCGGGGCCTTCGTCGCCGGGACGCGGCGCTGGCCGAGGCACCGGGCATCTCGGTGCTGGTCCCGGTGTCCTCGCCGGCCTTCAGCCTGGCGTCCTGCGTCGATGCGTTGCGGCGCCTGGACCACGACCGGATCGAGATTCTACTGGTGGCGGCGGCCGATGATAGGGCGGCCGTCCAGGCCATCCGGCGCGAAGCTGGGCCATCGTGGGCCGCGACGAAGGCACGCGTACTGACGCCGCGCGCCTCGCCGAACCCCAAGTAGGGCTCCTGTCGGCGGCGCTGGAATTCGACCAGTATCGTCTCCTCTGGTTCACCGACGACAACAAGTTCTCGACGCCAGACCGGATGCGACGTCGCTTCGAGCGCTATGGCGAGGGCTATGGACTAGTGGCGGCGACGTCTGGTCACGCCACAGGCGATGGTTTTTCTGCAGGCGAACCCACTTGCCCTGGGTGTTCGCCGCCGAACCAGCGGCATCTGCTTTCTCTGCATCGGTGTCCCGGTTGCTGGGCGCCCCCGGGCCTTGGCCTGGAGTGGTGGCTGGGCGCGTCGGTCCCGGCCATTCTGCCCATGGCGGGCGAGTGGGCGTTTCTGGCCGTGACGGGCTGGCCGGCTGGCGCCTGGTATCCTGCGGTCTGGATCGCACGCGAAATGCTGGTGCCGCCGCTTTGGATGGGGGCCCTGCTAGGCAGCGCGGTGACATGGCGCGGTCGGCGCCTGCGGCTGGGGCGATGACGCTCGGTGGGCGTTTGAGCGCGGAGGGCCGGATGCTATACTTAGCGGCGCCTCGACTCGGCCCGGGCGCGAACGAAAGGGGCTCGACGGCAAGGGGGGTGTGGTTGCAGGGCTTTGGTCGGATGCTGGTCACCGCGGCGGTACTTGCGCTGTTCGGGCTGGCCGGTTGTTCTCAGCTGCCTGGAATCGGTCCCTCGCGCTCGGACATCAACGCGGCGGCGACGGCGAAGGATGGTCCCCGCTTTGGCCTGATCGATGTCGACACCCGGGTCGTGGGCGTCATGGAGCGATGGAAGCCCGCGACCTTGAAGGAGCGATTCGGCGACCAGCGGCCCGTGGGCCGGCAGCTCATCGGCGCGGGCGACGCCCTGCAGATCACGATATGGGAAGCATCGGGAGGCGGCCTGTTCTCCGCGCCGGTCACCGATCGCGCCGGGCCGGGCGCGCGGACCGCCTCGATCCCCGAACAGGTTGTGGGACGCGACGGCACCATCACCGTACCTTATGTCGACCGCCGCGTCGTCGCGCTGGGTCGTACGCCACAGGAGGTCGAGGCGGCAATAGTCGAGGGCCTCACCGGCAAGGCGATCCAGCCGCAGGCTCTGGTGACGCTGACGCGCAATGTTAGCAATACCGCGACAGTGATCGGTGAAGTCACGCAAGGAGCGCGCGTGCCCCTGTCGCCGGGCGGCGACCGGTTGCTGGAGGTCCTCGCCCAATCCGGCGGGGTGAGGGCGCCGACCTACGATATCTCGCTGGCGCTGCTACGCCGGGGCAGGGTCGAGCGCGTCTCGATGACGTCGGTACTCGCCAATCCGCGCGAGAACAACATCTACATCATGCCCGGCGACGTCATCACCGCGACGCGCGATCCGCAGACCTTCACGGCCGTGGGGGCGACCAACCGCAACGCGGTGGTGCCGTTCGAAGCCGCGCAGCTCAGCCTTGAAGAGGCGATCGCCAAGGCCGGCGGGCTCATCGACCAGCGTTCCGATCCCGAGGGCGTGTTCATCATTCGCTACGAGCCCCAGGGCCAGTTCAACGAGTTCGGATTCACCGCGCCCGGCCCTGATCTCGGCGGGCAGGTGCCCGTGGTCTACCGTGTGAACATGCGCGATCCTCAAGCGCTCCTGATGGCGCGCCGGTTCCCGATCCGGAGCAAGGACATCCTTTATGTCTCCAATGCGCCGATCTCTGAGCTCAACAAGGTGCTGTCGATCATCCAGGGCTTCGTCCTGCCGACGGCGGGCCTCGTGACAGTTTACGCCGTCCGCTAATCGGCAGGCATCGGACGGCGCAGCAGCGAGGCGACAAGGCCCGCCGGCAGAATGCCCGCAGCCCAGATCGCGGCCCTGATCAGGATGGGAAAGGCGATGCGGGCGCGGTTGCGCGGGATCCCCCGGATTATGAGGCACGCGGCCCGATCCGACGATGCCTGAAAGCGGCGAGCGCCGGCGTCCCGGGCGTCCACGGGCGTGTCGATGAATCCCGGGCAGATCACGCACACCCCGATTGCTTCGACGCACAGCTGATGGCGGAGGGACGCGGCCCGCACCGGCAGCGCGGCCTTGCTGCCGTTGCAGGCCGGCGTCCCGGGCATGCCGACGAAGCCAGCCAGCGACGCCATGATGGCAATCTGCCCCGCGCGGCGGTGGCGCATCTTCGGCAGCAGCGGGAACACGCTGTTGAGCACACCCTCGGCATTGGTGGCGAAGATCCGGCGCGTGACCGCCCCGTCGAGGCCCATCGCGCCGCCACGCTCGATCGCGATGCTGGCGTTGGCGACCAGCAGATCCACGGGCCGGTCGGCGTCGAGCGCCCGGAACCACGTCGCCATGTCCTGACGCTCCGTGACCTCGATGGACTGGCAGCGGACCTCGGCCGCCAGCGCGCGGCAGGCGGTCGCGACCTCGCGCAGCCTGACCGGGTCGCGTCCGCTCAGGCCGAGGTGGATGCCCGGCGCGGCACAGGCCAGCAACGGCGCCCGATTACGCGGCCACGGGTGATGAGACTACCCGCCGATCCAGGCCGATGGCCGCTGCCGCGGCGATCCGCGCCAGGATCGTGCCTGTGGCGACGGCGTGATCGACGCAGCCCCGTCGTGCGCAATCAATGCGCAGCCGTCGCGTGATCGACAGAAGATGCGAGCAGCGTCCCTGGAAGGTCGGCCAGGCGAGGAGCGCCAAGCTTTCCGAATCCAGCCATGTCCAGGGCGGCAGCACCACGCCCTGACGTCGCGCCGCGCTCTGGACGGCCGTGCGGACGGACGGAGAATGGTGGACCACGACGCCTGGCCCGACGCATCGGCCCAGCTCTGCCAAGGCCTCGGCAAGCCTCGCCATGGTCTTTGCCGCCGGCTGAGCCTCCCCGGTCCCGTCGGCAACGCCAAGGCTGTCCATACCCGCTGCACAGGACCAGGTGCCCTCGAGGCGATAGTCGCGGAACCGGGCGACGCCGATCGTCCGGATTCGCTTCGGCGGCTGGCCGATGGTTTCGATGCCGAGCGCGCAATAGTTCACATCGGGCTCCACAGCGCACACCAATGGTAGAGCCCGTATTCATATCGTGCCTGGTTGCTTTGGGCGAGAAGACTCTTCCTGATCAACGACCAGCCCGCGATGATGGTAGATGCGTGCAGAGTCTCGCTGGCGACTGACTTCTCGCGCGTCATTTCACGGACATTTCCGCCGGCCTGCGGGTGGTGGGCAGCTCGGCCTTCCTGGGTCGAGGCCCATGTGGTCGCTGCGCAGCAGGCGACGGTTGGAGGTCGTTACGGGTGAGCTCTGGTCCGATCCTACTCAAGCGGTTGCGACGCAGGGATGCGTGTTTTATGCCGTCGCCAGGCGGCGGGATAGGTAGCGGATGGCCGGGGTGGTGATCGTGGTTTCGGGCGCAGGGCCGGCCTCGGCATGGCTCCGGGCGCTGTTCGAAAAGTGCCGTGCGCAATCGGACGTCGCTGGCGGGCCTCGGGTCATCGTCGTCGACGGTCCCGTCACCCGCGAGCTGCTGGGAAGCCTTCTGGCCGACCCGGTGAAAGCGCTTGTGCTCGCGGACCATGTGCCGTTCGGCCACGATC
>Ga0194116_10003509_pt1 | contig 18807 bp, 15 predicted proteins | sample TA2MahsurfametaG_4_FD_148617 | JGI IMG/M metagenome (GOLD analysis project Ga0194116, IMG submission 148617) | Freshwater microbial communities from Lake Tanganyika, Tanzania - TA2015008 Mahale S9 surface | ecosystem: Environmental > Aquatic > Freshwater > Lake | place: Tanzania: Lake...
AATCAATCACTCAACCGTTGCACTTGAAACTTGAAACCGCCAATATTAAATGAGAGGAAAGTTAATGAAATTAACTGATAGGGAAATTTTAGATCAAATTAACAAGCATGGATATGTTATTCAAGAAAAAGTGTTATCAAAAGATTTTATTGTTTGCGTGAAACATAATCTTCTTAATGCAATAGAAACCGAAAAAGAAAAGTATGGAGCTTTAGGTGCGCAGAATTACGCAATGGTCATGTTGTGCGCTCTCTATGGTGAGCCATTCAATCAAATATTCGACGATGATGAGCTCATGCGTCCTTTTAATCTGGTGCTAGGAGAGCAAAGTATAGTTTATGCGTATACATCCTCAAGCATGCCGCCGATGGGTAAAAACTACTCCACTAGAATTCATGTGGATTGTCCGCGGTTAATACCGTCACACGTGACGAATATGGGCGCTACTATCGCACTTGATGATTTTACAGAGGAAAACGGAGCAACATATTTCCTACCTAATTCTCACACGCAAGAAGACGCACCAAAAGAGGATCAGTTTTTTAAAGATGCAAAGCGATTCCTAGCGCCCGCCGGGGCAGTGATGTATTTTAACGCGCGACTGTGGCATGCAGGTGGCTTGAATAAGACTAAAAATTGGAGGCATGCGCTTACACTGAACATGTGCCGTCCGTATATGAAACAAAGAATAGATATCCCACGCGCAATGCATTCAGCGGGATTAGATCCTTCGGTATTGAGCGAGAAATCAAGACAAAAACTCGGTTTTTATTGTCAACCTCCCTCGTCAATGGATGAATACTATCTCCCCTTAGAAAAACGTACATATCGCCAGAAAACTGAATAACAAAATGAAAAAAATAGTTTTTTTAGTATCTGGCGGAGGGGGAAATCTAGCTTTTCTTCATGCTGCAAGCTCAACAAAGCAGTACTCAGAATTATTCCGGGTTGTTGGAGTTATTGCTGATCGCGAATGTAGAGCGCTTGAATATGCAAAACGGTTTAACATTCCTAATAACAAAGTGAAATTTGGTTGGCACTCAGAAAATACTTTTCTGTCGATCCTTGAAGAATTTAGCCCTGATTTGATAATAACAAATATTCACAGGATATTAGGTCCCGATATAGTGAACAAACATCGCAAACGTCTAATAAACCTCCATTATTCACTGCTCCCCGCTTTCAGCGGCACCATTGGAATAAAGCCTATTGAACAAGCGCTCAGCGTGGGTTGTAAATTTATCGGTACAACGGTTCACTGGGTTACTGAGGACGTAGACGCTGGACCGATAATCTCGCAGAGTCTATTAGCGATAAATGAAAAAGAAGCATTTCTGCACCTAACAGAACGAGTATTTCGATCTGGTTGTTTAAATTTACTCAATGCAATACTCTTACTATCCGGTCGAGAGCCTATAAAAAATGACTTATCGACGTTTGCTCCAGCGTCAGGGGTTGAAGCAAGTATAGATGAGGAATTTTGGTGCGAACTGAAAGGACAACTCAATGATTAATAGTTCATCGTCCTCAGCAGAGCTTGAAGAGAAGCAGAACGACGCAAGAAACGACAATAAAAATTTAGTCGCTTTATTGCCAATTGAATGTGTTAAATAATATGGACCTTACCTGCCAATTTCTACAGACTCGATCATCGCGAGCAGCGTTGCAGATTCTATAGCACTCGATTTAGAGCAAAAGTTTATTTATAAAACCTTCGTTTTTCCGGCGGTAAATTACACACCGACTCAAACAAATACGGGTAATCAAGGTACCGTAAGCGTAACTTTAGATGCATTTGCGGAGTACGTGGAAAGTATATGTATCTCAGTATTACAAAATAAATTTGATGCACTAGTAATTGTAGACGCTCATGGACTAGCCGAATTCAGATTTAAGGAAATCGTATTTGAAATTGTAAACAAACAAATTACAGGAAACGTCCTGTCATAGAAGCCAGTGTTCGTTGTTAACTCTTATCACCAAGATAAAACTTTGGCAAATATATTTAAATTTGAACCGGGGCGACATGCAGATTGGAGAGAACTTTTGTTTCTATACAAGCTATTGGGATAGAGATACTTCAATGATGATCGTTTGACCAAGATACGTAATTTCCAGCTGGATAACAACTTCACAATAATCTAAAATAAAATCTTGAGTTCGTCGATGCACGAAAGATAAAACTTCGGCGTACAAGGTGACTCCTCGCCATTTGAATTAAATGATATTAATGAATTGTCAGGAAAAGCGTGGCAAGTAATAATGAATAATCTATCAAACGTTGTAGAAGAGGAGTTCGACTTATTTTGGACTCGGTCAAAATAGTTAAGAATAAAAAAACCAGGAGCTTTACTATGGAAGAAATAACGTCCGTAAAAAATGCAGTACAGAAAGCAAATCAAGAAATGCATTCTAAGTTAGCGGCAACATATAATGAAGATGAGCCGCATTGGCGGCCTGAAAATATAGAACGCGTTTCGCGAAAGGTTCTTGAGCTTATTCGAAAAACTGGGAGTGCAGAAAAACTCTTGGATCTTGGGTGTGGTACCGGGTTTATGATTGAAATTGCAAAAAAATTAGGATTTAGAGAAATATACGGTGTCGATATAACTCAGGAAATGATTGACAGAATTGACCGATCAGGTGCGTCTAAGATAACCATTGAACTTGGTGATACAGGTAACACAAGTGCGCCATCCGACTATTTTGACGTAGTAACTGCTTATACTTTTATGTCGCATTTAGATGAATTAGACAGCACGATTTCTCAGGCATATCGTTGCCTCAGCAAGGGAGGTATCTTTTATAGTGATTTAGACCCTAACGCATATTTTTGGAAGGAAATTTATGCTTTGAAGCTTCCGCCTGAGAGTTATCATCACTATATAAGTCGCGAGATTAAACATACTGCAAATAATGATACCGAGCTTGAGACTAGATATGGAGTACCTAAAGATGTTTACAATTTAGCTGAATATCAGAAAACAAATACTAAGGGTTTTGAAGAGGAATATTTAATCAGATCCTTAAAAAAGGCTGGGTTTGATCAAGTGAAAATTGAATATAACTGGTTCGTTGGACAGGGCATAATTCTTAATGATTCAGCCATAGCTCTTGAGGAACGGATGCAGAAGATTAAGATAATTGACGAGTTTCTTATAAGTTCGCTACCGCTTTCCCGAGTACTCTACAAGTACATATCAATCACCGCTTTAAAATAAATATTTATTCAGAAATGATGAAAGCTGGTCGATTCGAAGAGCCTTGAATTATGATGACTAAATTATAATATAGGAGTTATAAAAATTAAGTAAACGAATGACGCGAAATATTCAGCAAAAATCTCTCAATCGAAACTTTATTGAGAGCATTAAGATATTCAAAAATAAATCAATTTTTTAATTGAGTTAATCGCGGGATTTCAACTAGCTAAATCGGAGATATGACTAACGCAAAAAAAATACTCTTATATTTTGAGTGACATACAGACACTTAATTATAGGCAATAATTTCCCGCGCATAGTAAATTTTTGAAAATATGAACACTCTTAGAATTAATCGAAACGAATTAATGCATGTTTTTTAAAATTTAATTTTTGAGACTTACTTCGAACGAGAAGAGGAGTTGTCAAGCTTGGTGTGTAATGACCCAGCGGTTTTTGCACAGGTCAGGCTGCTAATTTAAACGACTCATAGGTTTGTGCCGGCGTTTTCATGGCAAGTGCCTGATGCGGCCGGCGGTGGTTATAAAGATGGGTCCAATCACTAATCACTCGACTGGCGTGCTGCAGTGTTTCAAACCGCTGCCGATGGATGCATTGCTCTTTCAGGGATCGGATCACCCGCTCCACCATGCCGTTTTGCTCAGGGCAGTGCGGCGTGATGAACTCTTGTTTCAGCCCGTAGCTTCTGACCAGGGCTGTGAAGCTTCTGCTGGTAAAGACCAGCCCGTTATCGGATCGAAGCAGAAACGGTCTGGTCACTCTTCCCAGGGTTCCGTATCGGGCAATCAGAGCCTGCTCAAGGGCAGCCTCAGCGGTCTTGGACTTGCCCGATCTCGACAGATGCCAGCCCAGAAGCTCTCGGGTGTGGCAGTCAATTACCAGGGCAAGGGTTGCCCAGCCATCACGGCCGGCCCAGACTCGGCAAAGATCAGTGGCCCAGCGTTCATCAGGTGCCATGGCCACCGACGGCATGGCCTGCACCCTGGGTCTAAAGCCTACGGGCCGCTTTTTGACCTGCCAGCCACGGAGCTGGAAGACTCGCTGGACGGTGTTTTTGTTAAATCCCAGAAGGCTGGCCACCGTTCGGTACCCAAACGAGGGTTCTTGCTCAATCATGGCCTTGATCGGGGATTCAAACCGCTCCTGAACCTTGGGCGCAGCCTTGGTGGGCCGGTAATAGACCGTGCGCCTGGGAACCTCAAACCAGCGGCAGAGCTTGGTCATCGGCACCTGGATTCCGTCTTCTTCCAATCCCTGTTTGACGGTCGCGATCATTTCTCGTCTCCGCCCAACAGGGAGTTCAACTTTTTTCGGGCACGAAGCTCAAGCATGGCCTCTCCGTACGCCTCCTGCAGCTCTTTGAGCTGCCATTCATACTGCTCTTTGACATCCAGGGGCTTGGCCCGGAGGGCGTTTTCCATGCCCCGCTTACCCTCTTCCACCCATTCCTCAATCTCCGAGGGCGGCAGATCAAAGGACCGGGATGCCTCCGCAATCGAAGTCTTGCCCTGGATGATGTCCATCACCAGGGCAGCCTTCCTCTTGGCCGTCCAACGCTTGAAATCTTCTTCCACAATCACACTCACAGGATCATCCTTTCTGAAGTATGACCTGAGCAGGAAATCAGTGGGTCATTACAATTTCTCAATATGAAATTTCCTATATGAGACATTTCATATAGGAAGCTATAATTGCCAACATGGCGATCACCCTAAGATTAAATTTGTCGGCAGCGCAACAGGCCCGGTTAAGACGTCTGCAACTGACCTTTTCTGAGGCCTGTAATTTTGTATTCCCTCTCGTCGCTACCCATAGATGCTGGAATCGAGTGGCACTGCACCACCTGGCCTATCGCGCAATAAGGGAAAAATTCCCTGAATTAGGGTCGCAAATGGCTTGTAACGTAATTTATTCAGTTTCGAAAACGGCCAAAAGTATTTATCAGACTCCTACAAGCCCGTATTTCGTCGAGAAACTTGAGGGAACACCGCTACCAACTCTTAAATTCCCAAGCAACTCCCCAGTCTTTCTGGATAGACATACCTTAAGCATTCGGAATGATGGAATTTCAATATTTACCCTTGATGGACGTCTCAAATTTAGAATTGAAATATCAGCAGAATTCGAGAAGCAATTGTTTGGGCAGAAGATAAAAGAAATTATCTTATTCAAAGATAAAAAAAGCTTTGCAATCCGATTTCACCTCGCCCAGAAATTAACTACACCATCAGTTGGGCAAAACGTCGTCGAGTCGGGTCAGAAGCCGCTAGCACTAACTGAAGATTCTCTTGTATGAGTAAACATAAAAACACCGAACTTCGTAAAGCGGTAGCTGAGCTACAGCCTTATGTTTTGAAGGCGCTCGGATTCACGATTGTGATGACCTTTCTCTCGCTAGCGCCAATCGGTTATATGCAAGATGTGTACGGACCTGTCATGAACAGTGGAAGTACGAGAACACTGCTAATGGTTACGTTAATTTTAGTAATCGCCTTATCTATTTCAGCGCTATTAGGGTGGATTCGAGAAAGATTAATGATAGCTGCATCGGTTAAATTTTCCTCGATTATTAGTCGAAGAACATTTGAGGCTAGTTTTGCAGCAAATCTTTCAAAGTTTCCAGGCGCTCGTCTAGCGCTTAACGACTTAAGAACTATACGAAACTTTATCACGTCTCCATCAATGACTGCGATGCTTGAGGCTCCTATGGGACTAATATTTATTCTGCTAGTCTTTTTAATTCATCCGGTAATGGGATTGTTTTCGCTTGCGGGCGTAATAGCGGTACTAGTAATAGCACTGATTACTGAAAATCGAGTTCGTCCTTTGACAATGCGGGCACAACAATACTCTAACGCCTCACAAAATTTCGTAAACGACAGTGCAAGAAACGCTCTGGTAGTGCATGCAATGGGAATGCAGAGAGCGATTCAGGTACGATGGCTTTCCGTCCAGAACGCACTCTTAACTTATCAGGCCCAAGCGTCCGAAGCGCAGTCAAGAAGCTCTGCGGCAACGAAGTTTGTTGTCTTCTCCAAAACTTCGCTGATTCTAGGGGCGGGTGTGTTCTTGAGCTTATTGGGAGTGTTGCCGCCACATGCGAGCGCATACTTAATTATCGGAAAAATTCTAGGTGCGAAAGCTGTGCAGCCTATGATGACCTTGATTCAATCATGGAAGATTGTAGTTACAGCAAGAGACTCCTTTTTTAGGTTAGACGAGTTTCTCGAAAAGATTCCAAAAACCAGTAATAGGATGTCGATGCCGCCACCCGTTGGTCGACTATCAATCGAGAATTTAACTGTTAGAGCCCCTGGAACGAAAACAACGGTTCTTTCCAATTTACGCTTCGATCTCGAGCCTGGTCGCGTGTTGGCAATACTTGGATCGTCGGGTGCTGGTAAGTCTAGTCTAGCGAGAGTTCTACTTGGTATCTGGACGCCAACCGCGGGTAATGTACGTCTGGATGGAGTAGAGATTTCCGGTTGGCCGAAAGCCGAACTCGGCCAATTCCTCGGCTATCTGCCACAAGATGTTGAGTTATTCGACGGAACACTGGCGGACAACATCTCACGCTTTGGTGAGCTTGATACTGCAGAACTCGAGAATGTTTTAAAGCTTGTCGGATTGGACACTTATGTTAGATCCCTTCCGAAGGGAGTTTTCACTGAAATCGGAGATGACGGATGCATACTCTCTGGAGGACAACGACAACGAGTTGGTCTAGCAAGAGCGATTTATAACAGTCCTCGTCTAATTGTACTCGACGAACCAAACAGTAGCCTTGATGATAAAGGTGAGGCAGATTTAAATAATCTAATTCTTGAACTTAAAAATAGGGGTACGACGATCGTAGTGATTACTCATCGTAAATCTATTTTGACAACAGTCGATCAAGTACTTTTTCTTGCAAATGGGCGGCTGAAAGCGTATGGGCCGAGGGATGACGTATTGGCAAAACTTGATCAACCGATACTCACAAAGGCTTACGACCCGAAAGGCGAGAAGTTAGCAAGCGCTGGAAGGGCGGATTCGTGATTAGACTCGTAGATATTAAGGCGACTTTTCATGGACACATTCTAACAACAGTCCTCGAGAACAAAAGAGAGATGTTTTCAATCGCATTTTTCAGTGCGATTGTAAATCTAATGATGCTTGCTCCAACCCTCTATATGCTTCAGGTTTTCGACCGAGTATTAATCAGTCGAAGCTACTTAACGCTCTATGTACTGACATTTTTTGTGCTTTTCTTTTATTTAGTACAAAGTTTTGCTGACTGGACAAGATCAAAGCTCGTTATCGCAACAGGAATTCATCTTGAATCTATTCTTGGCCCGAGAATCTTTGAGGTCGTTTTTGCTAATCAACTTGATTCGGCACGGAAAAATCCACTTCAACCTTTTAGTGACTTAAGTTTAGTTCGGCAATGGATTACTAGCCAAGCGATATTCGCTTTTTTTGATATTCCATGGTCGATCATCTATTTAATTGTGATGTTTCTATTGCACCCAGTACTCGGGATTCTTGCGATAATTTTTATTATCGTTCTCGCCTTATTTGCTTTATGGAGCGGTAGTGCAACGCGTGCCTCCGCTGAAGAGGCACTTGACGAAGAGCGTGAGCATAATCAGTTTATATATACAAAGCTAAGGAATGCGGAAGTTATAGAAGCGCACGGAATGGTTCAAAATCTTGAGCACGAATGGTGGAAAAAACAGACTGCTATGCTCAAAAAGCAAGCTAAGTCCCACGAGCTCGAAGAGCGGTTTATTGTAAGTAGTAAAGAGATACGTGTTCTGATGCAGTCATTAGCCCTCGGTGTCGGAGCTTTGTTGGCGCTAAAAGGCGAGATAAGCTTTGGCGCAATGATTGCGGCTGCTTTACTCGTTGGGCGTGTCACTTCTCCAATTGATCAGATCGTTTCTGGTTGGAAAGGATTTGCATTAATGCGACGAGCGTTAGTAAGGCTCGAGGAACTTCTCAGCGTCACCAAAAAACATCACGGATCTAACTTGTCGAACTTCGACAGAATAGAAGTTATCGCACGAAACTATTGTGCTTATTCGAACGGAAAATCTATTGAGATCCTCAAGGGATTAAATTTTTCTATGTATCCGGGGCGAATCTATGCGGTAGTCGGGCACTCGGGCGCAGGTAAGTCCACGCTGGGGCGTGGCATCGTGGGTGCCTGGCCAGTAACTAATGAAGCACTTTTTATCAATGAAATAGCGGTTTCCACGCTCGTTAGAGAAGAGTTTGGGAAAAGAATCGGTTATCTCCCGCAGGACATTCAACTCTTCTCGGGTTCGGTTGCGGAGAATATCGCGCGCATGGGCAAGCCAGACTCCCAGAAAGTTATTGTGGCTGCGAAGCTTGCTGGAGTGCACGACCTTATTTTACGACTTCCAAAAGGTTATGACACTCAAATTGGAGAGGCCGGCGCGTATTTGTCTGGCGGTCAACGACAACGAGTTGGACTCGCCAGGGCACTATATGGAGATCCAAGACTAATTGTTCTAGATGAGCCCAACGCAAATCTCGATGATCAGGGACAGAAGGCTCTCAGTTCAGCTTTGCTAGAAATGCGGCTGAGGGGTGCAACGATTGTATTGATTACTCATCAACATATGCTTCTTAGTATTGTTGATGATCTTGTGATTATAGAAAATGGGTCAATCGTGCTGACAGGAGATCGAAATTACGTTCAGGCTGAGATGCGAGCCCGAAAATTAGTCTATTCTGAGCTAACAGTGAACCCTGCCGAAACTTCGCCGACGAGTAAATTTCAGTAATCAATAAATCCAGAACCTCCGTTCATAATAGGATTTTTTAATGCTTAAACTACAAAAATTTAAACGATCTTTTCAAAAAGAAACGAGATCTGAAGACACTGCGCCTGAGATAGGAAGTAAAACTGGATCTGATGAGCTCTTGGAGCTATCTGATACAAAACGTATCTCGAATATTGGGTTGGGAATTCTCGGTGTGGGGTTTGGCAGTTTTATTTTATGGATGGCCTTAGCGCCCTTAGACGAGGGCGTGCCCTCGCAAGGAACAGTTGTATTAGAGACGAAGCGGAGAGTAATACAACATTTGCAGGGTGGAATCGTAGCGTCTGTGAACGTAAAAGAGGGTGACCAAGTTAAAGAGGGTGACCTTCTAATCAAGCTCGTAGACACTACAGCAAGAGCAAATTTTGAAGCGGTTCGACAGCAGTACTACGCTCTAAAGGTAACTGAAACACGACTTATCTCAGAGCAGTTATCAAATTCACAAATAATTCTGGATCATGAACTGCTGGCTGCCTCTGCAGTTGATCCTGCATTAAGACGTCATATTGCAGCTCAGCAGGCATTATTTCTCTCAAAGCAGCGGCAAGTTTTCCTTCTCGAGAAAGAGTTAAGTGCTGTGCGAGAGCTAGCTAAAGATGGTTACGCCACTCTAGTGCGGCAAATGGAGCTTGAACGGCAGGTTATTGAATATCGAAAGGAGGTAGAAAAAGAATTAAGTGCTATTCGACCAGAAATACAATCTATTACGGAAAGATTCAAGGCGATTCGTGAAGATTTAATCAGAACCGAAGTTCGTGCACCTGTAAATGGTCAGGTCGTAGGACTCGCTTTTCAGACGGTTGGCGGTGTAGTGAGTCCCGGTCAGAAGATTATGGATATCGTACCCGGGAAAGAGGAGCTCATATTAGAGGCGCAAATACAGCCTCATCTCATCGATCGCGTGCGAGTTGGAGATTTAGTAGATGTCCGATTTTACACATTCCCAAACACTCCCCAATTAGTGATTGAGGGAAAGCTAGAGACTTTATCGACAGATGTCCTTACTAATCCCGCTGATCAGGCTTCTTACTATCTCGCGCGGGTGCGAGTCACGGAAGGAGGACTTAGCGAGCTAGGAGCCCGGCGCCTTCAACCCGGCATGCCAGCCGAGGTCGTAGTTAAGACGGGATCTCGAACTTTATTGCAGTATCTACTGCATCCGCTTCTGAAACGAATGTCAGCATCTTTAAAAGAGGAATAATAAAAGTGCGATTAAAAAACAAATCGTTCCTTGGATTACTCTTTGCTTGCGTAACAACCCCAGTATTTTCAACTGATCTTCTTGAGGGATATAAATTAGCGCTTGAAAACGATAGATCATTTCGATCGGCTCGGGCTAAACTCAGAGCCGATTCAGAATCGGCACCACAAGCATTATCCCAGCTCCTTCCGAACATTTCCGCAACATTTTTGCGAAATCAGAATGAGCAAACAAGACGCGACGGTACCCTGACAAGAGTTTTTCCTCGATATCCGTCTGAAAGTGACGCAATAACTCTGCGGCAGCCAATTTTCCGACTACGATCAGTATTTGCATTACAACAAGCACGAGCACAAGCTCGCGGATTTGAGGCGGACTTACAAAAAGAAAAGCAAACTCTCGGGTTTCGATTTGCCTCAGCTTATTTCGAAGCGTTATTCTCCCACGAAAAAATTGAATTAATATCAGCTCAGAAAAGAAACGCAGAAAATCAGCTTTTAGCAGCGCAACGCTCTTATCAACTCGGCACTGGGCTTTCGACAGACGTAGAAGAGTCTCGCGCACAGTTACTCAAAGTACAGGCTCAAGAAGTAGGTCTCAAAAATAGTCTTACGGTTACCCTAACTCAGCTTGAGACTATTATCGGGAGAAAACCGAATTTCCTAATGAGAATTGACGGAAATCGCCTAGACCCAGAAACGTTCGATCCGGGTGACCTACAGTCAATTCTTGACCTTTTGCCTCTTAAAAGCCCTGACATTGTTTCTAGAGCAGCACAATTAGAAGCAGCAAAAATTTCTGTTCGAACTGCGAGATCAGAACATCTTCCGACTCTAGACGCAGTGATTCAATATTCGTCAAGTGTCAGCGACAATCCGTTTTTTCCGACAAGTCAAATCGAAACAAAATCTGCGGGACTGCAATTAACAATACCAATTTTTTCAGGAGGTTCTGTTGACAGTCGTGTGCGGGAAAATATTGCTCGGTCAGAGGAAAGTCGCGAACGTTATTTAAATTCAATTTCGGACGCAAAAATTCAGTTATTAAAGGAATATGGTTCTCTGAAGCAAGGAATTTCAGAAACAAAAGCGGCAGAGCAGTCCCTTTTCTCGGCTGAGCAATTACTTGCATCAGTCACTAAGGGGAATGCGCTCGGAACACGTACAAAGCTTGACGTTCTCTCGGTTGAGCAAAGACGCGCTCAGGCACTTATTGATCGGAGTAATGCTAGGTACCAAATGCTGATAGCTTGGATACGCTTAAACGCGCTCATAGGAACATTAGACGAGTTTGAATTTGAGCGAATAAATATGCTGCTAAGTACAGAAGAAAAATTTGTTATTTTAAACAATTGAATGACTGCCGCACTCTATTACCATCCTGAAGCCTACTCAATCACAAGCGGGAAGCTCATGGGGAGGCACTCTGCCGGCGACTCATTTTTAGAGGCATATCTAAAGTATTCAAGGGATGAAAATCTTGCAGTTTATTGTGAATCAGCAGATTATAAAAAACAGTTTTTGTTCCGCAAAGAAGCGATAAATAAAAATAAAAAGATCACGTTTTTAGATCGAACATCACAGAGCAAAATTAAAGACATTGGTTGTATTTATTACCCAGGCCCATCTTTAAACGAACTTGCAAGAAAGCGTTCGCTAGTTAGTAACGACGCGTGGAGCTTAATCGGAATAACACACACAACTAGTAGTGCAGAAGTAATGGATTCTATTACGGGTTATCTGACAGATCCTATTCAATCCTGGGATGCCCTTATCTGTACGTCAAAGGCCGTTAAACAACATGTGAAACATCTCCTTGCGCTTGAGCAGGAATATTTAAAAAAGCGATTCGGAACACACTTATTTGTTACGCCAAAACTGCCAATTATTCCTCTGGGTCTACATACAGAGCGTTTTAACTTCTCGCTGGGGCAGCGGCAGCAGAGTCGTCAGCATCTCGGAATTTGCGAGCAGACCATTGTAGTATTGTACGTAGGAAGGCTGTCTTTTCATGCGAAGGCACACCCGTTGGCGATGTATCAGGCCCTTGAAAAGGCAAGCCAGAAAGCTGGCAAAAAGGTATTGCTTTTGGAATGCGGCTGGTATGCAAATGACTATATAAAAGAAGCCTTCACCAAAGCTCGTACACAGGTCGCTCTAACTGTTGGGTACATTTATCTTGATGGCAGGGATGTAGAGCAGCGAAATTTTGCTTGGTCAAGCGCGGATGTTTTTTGCTCACTTGCTGATAACATTCAAGAGACATTCGGCCTTGCACCGCTTGAGGCAATGGCGGCTGGTTTGCCTGTAGTTGCATCAGATTGGAATGGTTACCGAGACACTATTCGAGAAGGAGTTGATGGTTTTCTCATTAAAACAATAATGCCATCAAGTGGCTATGGCCGTGATCTCGCCCATCGTTATGGGCTCGGCATCGATTCATATGACCGGTATTGCGGATATACCTCGACGTTTATTAGTGTTGACGTGCAAGAAGTATGCAGTGCATTTGAAAAGCTGTTCTCATCATATGATTTACGCCAATCAATGGGTCGATCGGCACGGCAACGCGCACGCGAGCGCTATGACTGGAGCGTTGTATTTCCGCAATACGAACATCTTTGGGAAGAGCTTTCGGTAATAAGGGACGCCAACAAATCTGCAAAAAATCAACAACTATTTAACGTATGGCCTGCTCGAGATGACCCTTATCGAGCTTTTAGCGCTTATCCAACTTTACAATTTTCATCAACAAACAGGCTGAGTCTTGTAGATAGGACAGTTGAAGAGTCCTTGATTCGACTTAAGCTTTATCGCGAACTGGAGATGGTTAAATATGCCGATTCTGTATTGGTTACCGAGCCTGAGTTAGTTCAACTCGTTAAATTTGTAGGCTCGGATCATCAGCCTATTGAAGCGCAGTATCTACTGAAAAACTTCCCGCCCCAACGTCGAGCGGCTTGTGTGCGCTCCCTAATCTGGCTTTGCAAATTAAATATTCTGCACTGTCAATGAAGATTTTGTTTATTCATCAAAACTTCCCGGCTCAGTTCAAGCATCTTGCGCCTGCACTTGTTCGGCAGGGTCACTGTGTCGATATCCTGACCCTTGCTCGAAACAAGATGGCAGCAAGATCGGAAATAAATACTCACACTTATGTTGTCGAGCGAGGTTCTACTCCTGCGATACACCCATGGATCAGCGATATGGAGACCAAGGTAATTCGGGCCGAGGCAGCGTTTCGAGCTGCTTTGAAGCTCCGGGAAGGCGGGTATGTTCCTGATCTAGTTATTGCCCATCCCGGTTGGGGAGAGGCGATGTTCATTAAGGAAGTGTGGCCCTTTACAAAGCTAGCGATTTACTGTGAGTTTTTTTATAAAAGCGTTGGGGCCGATGTTGGTTTTGATCTGGAGTTTAGTAAAGGTGACGAGGATATTGCCTGCCGGCTCAGACTCAAAAACCTAAACTCCTTTGCTCACTTTGACATTGCAGATGCCGCCATATCGCCGACACATTGGCAGGCTGGCACTTATCCAGAAGAGTTTCGGAGAAAAATTTCTGTAATTCATGATGGGATTGATACTCGAGAATTAACGCGGAGCCGCTCTCCGACAATATACTTCACCGACCTGAATGGTAATAAAGTCACGCTGACAAGAGATTCAGAGATCATCAGTTTTGTTAACCGTAATCTTGAGCCGTATCGCGGTTATCATATTTTCATGCGCTGCCTGCCTAAACTGCTCGCTGCTCGTCCGAATATGAGAGTGATCATTATTGGCGGAGATAATGTTAGTTACGGTGGCAGGCCGAATCCAGCGATTTTCGGGAATCGTTCGTGGAAACAAATATTTATTGACGAGGTTCGACCTTTAATTAGCGATACACAGTGGGCTCGCATTCACTTTCTCGGAAATCTATCATATGAGCAATACAAAGCCATCTTGTCCCTCTCGTCTGTACATGTATATCTGACTTATCCTTTTGTACTATCATGGAGTTTATTAGAAGCCATGAGTCTTGGTTGTTCAGTGGTTGCGAGTGATACCGGGCCGCTAAAAGAAGTAATAAACGACAATGAAAATGGACTGCTAGTGAACTTCTTTGATATCGATCGGATCATAGACGCTGTTCTTCGACTGCTTGCCGATAGAGCACTTTCAAAAAACATTGCAAATGCTGCTCGGAAGACAATAGTCGAGCACTATGATTTGCGAGATGTATGTTTGCCCAAGCAGTTAGGATGGGTGAATACGCTTTTGTATGATGCACGCTAAACGTTAAAGATTTTAGGATATTTGTCCTGACCAAAAGCCAATAGAAATGAGTTTTTTTGAGATGAAAAGCAGCACGCCTGGTGTAGCAAATAATGCAAGTGAGTTACTTTATGCGGTGCGAGTCCATCGGGGCGCACTGGTTGGCGTGGCGCTTTTTTCAGGCGTAATCAATCTGCTCTACCTTGCGCCTTCCATCTACATGTTGCAACTCTACGATCGTGTTTTGGCAAGTCGTAGTGAGTTCACGTTGGTGATGCTGACCGTATTACTGGTGGGTCTGTTGGGCTTGATGGCCCTACTTGAACACTTTAGGGCCGCGGTATTAATTCGGGTTGGAAATGTCGTAGACGAGGTGCTCAGTAAACGTGTTTTCACTGCAGCATTTGAAAGAAATTTAAAGCTACGGCAGGGTAATGCTGCCCAAGCCATGAACGACCTTACCCAGCTTCGGCAATTCGCAACGAGTAACGGATTATTTGCGTTTTTGGATGCACCATGGTTTCCCATTTACTTAATTGTTATTTATTTTTTCCATCCGGCACTTGGATTATTTGCACTCGCGGCGGCCGTTTTGCTAGCAATCATGGCAGTTATCTCAGATCGTGTCGCCCGCGGGCCGCTTGAGGAAGCTAACCAGGCTTCGATACTTGCCAATCAGTACGTCAATAATAATTTGCGCAATGCTGAGATTATTGAGGCGCTTGGAATGCTTGATCATTTAAAGCGAAAGTGGTACCTCATGCAGTCAACAGTGCTCGAGCGACAGAGTTTCGCATCGGATAAGGCGGGTGTCGCTGTCGCGCTTACAAAAATGATTCGACTGATGTCGCAGTCTGGTGTTTTGGCGCTCGGCGCCTATTTAACGCTGCACGGGCAGGCCACCCCTGGCGTGATGATTGCAGCATCGATTTTGGCAGGCCGGGCGCTCTCACCGGTAGAGCTGGTCATCGGAAATTGGAAAGGTTTTTTGATTGCAAAGGCAAGTTTTCATAGGCTCTCCGAGTTACTGCAGCAACACCCGCAGCGGGCCGAGGGCATGCCGTTGCCACGCCCTGCTGGCAGCCTTGGCGCTGAGAATGTTTATGTCACACCGCCAGGCGCCTCAGTTGCAGTGCTAAAGGCGATCAGTTTTTCGCTTAAGCCCTCAGAGGTACTGGGGGTGATTGGTCCGTCCGCTTCAGGAAAGTCAACGCTTGCACGAGCCATGCTGGGCATTTGGCAGGTTCAAGTAGGGTCGATGCGGCTTGACGGCGTAGATATTTATCAGTGGAATAAATCGGAGCTCGGGCCATCGTTGGGGTACTTACCACAAGATGTTGAGTTATTTGATGGAACAATTTCTGAAAATATTTGCCGATTTGGCCCAATTGACTCAGAAAAAATTATCGAAGCATCTCGTATCGCGGGCGTCCATGAAATGATTCTAAGACTGCCTAAGGGCTACGACACATCGATTGGGGGTTGGGGAACTGCTCTTTCGGGTGGCCAGCGGCAACGAATTGCGCTAGCGAGAGCCATTTATGGCCAGCCCTCATTGATCGTTCTTGATGAGCCGAACTCCAATCTTGACGACTCAGGGGAGGCGGCGCTTGTATCAGCGGTAACAGAAATGAAAAAACGCGGCAGCACCCTAGTCATTATCACTCACAAAACTAATGTACTAAATGTGGTCGATAGGCTGATGTTATTACGCGAGGGACAGATTCATGTTTTTGGACCGCGCGACGAGGTGGTGGCAGCGCTATCAAAGCTCGCCCAGCAATCCGTAAATCAAATTGCGAGTAGTTGAAGTTATTTGGAAATATTTAATGAAGGCTATGATGAATGCATCAAAAGCGGTCGCTGACAAAGCTGGTGAAGCGAGACTTCCAACCGATTGGTGGCGGCCGCTTAGAAGCGGCTTAGTAGTACTGATTTTTGGATTCGGTAGTTTCATGACCTGGGCCTCCTTTGCACCGCTAGCCTCAGGTGTTCCGTCTACCGGTACCGTGATTGTCGATGGGCGCCGCAAGGCAGTGCAGCATCTCAGCGGCGGAATCGTAAAGCAAATACTTGTTAAAGAAGGCCAGTCGACAAAAGAAGGGGACATACTGATACGTCTAGATGACTCGGCTGCGCTTGCGAATAAATCATCAGCGGAGTCGCAATTAAAGGGTATTGATATTCAGATCACTTACTTGGAGAAATTGATTTCTGACCTGGATACCATGGTCAGTGAGAGCTTCTATCCGCGAAATCGTTACATTGAGCTTCAAAAACAGTTAGCTGATGCGAAAGTGCAGCGCGCTGCTTTGCTAGATCGACTTAACGCCGCAAGGCTCGAGTTACAGCGCTCGGTAGTAGTAGCGCCCGTTAGCGGCAAAGTCATGGGATTATCCGTGACCACTGAAGGTGGGGTGATTTCAGCTGGCTCGAAAATTCTTGAGATCGTCCCCGCCGATGAGCGGTTGGTTGTCGAGGCTCAGATCCAGCCACATCTCATTGATCGAGTAACACCAGGTTTAATCGCTGAGGTCCGATTTAGCACGACCCGAGCCCGTAAAACTCCAGTGATCAACGGCCAGCTAGAGTGGGTATCTGCTGATCGGTTCCCCAATCCTCAGGATCCGTCGGCTGCATCTGGTTTTTATATTGCGCACGTGGTCGTCTCTCGCGATGAAATAAAAAAACTTCCCGATGTCCAAATTCGTCCCGGGATGGTAGCCGATGTAATTATTAACACCGGTGAGCGTACGTTTCTCAACTATCTTCTTAAGCCACTATCCGACAGTATGGCCATTTCGATCAAGGAGCACTAATTAGTGCGCGTGAGTTATTTAACTGCGGCTATTTTTGTTATTTTATTTGGTAGCTCATCGTCGCCAGTTACGGCACAAAGTGGCTTGCTTTTAGATCATGCGAAAAAAGCGCAAGCTAACGATCCAGCCTATCAGAGCGCAAAGCAATCATTGTCGGCTGCGCAAGAGAGTGTAAAGGCGGCAGAGTCTTTACTCGGTCCACGAATTTCGATGACTGCTGGCACTCAGCGTAGCGAACGAGTCGAGGAGACTCGGGCTGTATTTGGCTCAGTCGATCTCTCGCGGCGTTTTGACTCAACTAATGTGACTGTACAGGCAAGGCAGCCGCTATTACGAATGCGTGATCGATTGACCGTAGAGCAGGCAAAATTACAACTCGATTCCGCGCAGTATGCAGTGGCTTCTGCCGAGCAAGATCTGTATTTTCGACTTATCAGCTCATGGATCGATGTACTCAGTTCACGTGAGCTTTTTAATGTCTATACAGAGTCAAGAGCAGCAATTGAGGATCTTCTTAAAGAGTCGGTCAAGCGCTTAGCAGCCGGCGAGTCGACCATTCAGGATCTTGAGCAAGTCAGGGCTAAGATTGCGCAGGCAGATGCCCTGGTCGAGCAGTCTCGGGCTTTAGTTGCGAGCGCTAACCTTGCTTTTGAACTTCTCGTAGGTGAGAAAACGGCAGTGCCACCTTGGATTCGGCTTACACTTTTCTTATCGCTGCCGATTAGCACATTAAGTCAGTCAGACCTCCGAAGTGGCATTGAGCAAAAAAATCCGGAAGTATTAAGTCTCCGACTTTCCGAGGATGCGGCGCGGGTAGAGCGTGAAAAAGCGCGTTCCGAGCGCCTGCCAACGATTGAGGCGTTTGCGTCGGCGATGCGGGGCCAGAATAGTTCGTTTAGTTTTATTAAGGATGAAAAAAATCTAGGCGTTCAGCTTACCGTCCCACTGTATACGCACGGCTCGATTGAGGCTGCTGTGGCTGTCGCCGATGCGGCTTACAGAAAATCTCAAATTCAAACGCGCGCCGCGATAAATCGAATTTTAATTGACGCCACCTCGGCCCTGGGTGGCTTGAGTGCGTTTACTGCAAGAATTACGGCCGCAGACCAATCTCTTGCGGCTGCAAAGGTGGTGCTGCGGGCGCAGCAAGGAGGCCTGAGGGCCGGAATTAACTCTCGGGCCGAGGTTGCCCAAGCTGTTTCTGATCTGCTGGCTGCGCAGCGTGACCAGGTTCAGATCCGCAAGGACTATGCCAGTGCCTGGCTCAAGATACAGGTGGCGCAGGGCGTGCCTTTATCGGAAAAAATTGCCGGTTTGGAAAAGAACTTCGCTATTGAGGACGGGAAGCGTTAAAAAATGACCTGTCTGGTTTTCTCGAGCCAATTTCATCTAGAAACTCCGGCTCCGGTTATTGATTCAGGTTTCCATTGCGACACGAACTCCAGCGGTGTTTGATATTCAAGACTGGAGTGGGGTC
>Ga0194116_10003510_pt1 | contig 18807 bp, 13 predicted proteins | sample TA2MahsurfametaG_4_FD_148617 | JGI IMG/M metagenome (GOLD analysis project Ga0194116, IMG submission 148617) | Freshwater microbial communities from Lake Tanganyika, Tanzania - TA2015008 Mahale S9 surface | ecosystem: Environmental > Aquatic > Freshwater > Lake | place: Tanzania: Lake...
TTCCTGTTTTCCAAAATGGATGGATACATGTTGCCTGACCTTAGGCGATATGTGATATTTCATTGCTTTCTTCTGCTGCTAATCTGTTTTTTCAATTTCTTGGCATTCTCCGGAAACAGGTAGGCCAATAAAGGAATAGCAAGCATCGCTGCAAGCAGCGAAAGTAACGTATAGAATATTCCTGCAGACCAACTAAGCTGCAACCTTATTTTTTCTAATATATTCAATATATCATTAGCAGATGATAACCCTGTAAGCACAGACACCAAACCCAGCAGTGTAGCCTGCCGCTTTTCCTGCTCTTCCTGTATACTGGTTGCCAAATTCCCCAACCTTTTTTCAAACTGATTTATTTCATCATCAATATTTAGGGCATCGTGGATTTTTTTATAGAATATATTGGGTAAAAAATTAAATGAAATATGGGAATAATTGAATTTATTAATAAAATCCTGAAATTCATCCCTTGTTTTAATCTCTTTATCTTTAAAAACTGCATTAAACCTGAAAATATTATACCTTAAAAAAAGATTAAATACATAAATGCCAAAATAAACACGATTGTAAATATTGTATTGGTAATAATTTTTATCTTTTGTCTGATAAACATTCTGTCCGATAATAGTAAAAGAATCAAGTAATGCAAGCCCTGTATAATTATTAAAAACCTTAATACTGTTTTGCATCAATTCTGCAAAATATTCTTCAGACGGTGCATTGTATCCCTTGCTGCCCATCGTCCCTATCATGGATCCCGTGCCGATTTCATAAACTAGTCTGTCTCTTTCATAACATGTTCCGTCATCGGGTTCAATGGTATTGATAACGGAATATATTTTGAATTTAGATCCGCTGTAATCATCGGCCTGCACATTGGCACCACGCAAAGGAATACCTGCCAGCATCTCGGTGCTAATAAAGTCCCAGAATTCATATTTTTTGCCTTCAAATTCAATCTCAGTGTCAAAAGAACGTAGGGCAAAAGTCATATCGCTGATATGATGAAAATCCAAAACCTCAGGCTCAAGGGTCAAGGCCATGATTCCGGTTTCATTCCCAAAAAGGAAAACCTCCTGACAGGTACAGGTAACAGTGCGCGTGCGAAAGGATGAATCCTCACCCATGGAGAAAGAGAATTTCAAGGAATTGTGACGTAGTAGCGACCTCATGGGCTCATCTTCCGATTCACCGGTGTACATGAGTGAATAAAATTCACGGTAATAATAATCCCTGTAAAATTTCCGGGTTGACTGAATTGCTGCATCCTTTTTCTTTTTAAAATCAGCATCTGAAGCTACGGGAAGATTATCTGTCAGGGGCATGGAGTCATAGCCTGCAGCCGTAAACAATGAAATTTTCTTTTTACTGTATGAAAAAACTCCGGTCAGTTTGATAAGAGCCGCATCTATAGATGGTAATTGTTTCATGTATTAGCAAAGTAACAATTCTTTTTTTATTTCCAGAAAATAATTATTTATGTTTGCCTACACACCAAAACCATGAAACCTGTCACAGATTCAGAAACCATTTATACAGAACTTATGATTCCATCCTATGCCAATTTTGGAGGCAAAGTGCACGGCGGTATTTTACTTTCCATTATGGACAAGGTGGCATATGTATGTGCATCCAAACATAGCGGGAGCTATGTTGTGACGGTTGCAGTAGAGGGCGTGGAATTTCTGTCTCCGGTAGAAGTGGGCAACCTCATAACCGTTAAGGCATCTCTAAACTATGTGGGCAAAACCAGCATGATAATCGGGATGCGGGTGGAAGCATACAATCCAAGGACCGGAGATTCAACCCATACCAACTCATGCTATTTTACCATGGTGGCCAAAAACGATGACGGCAGTTTAAAACAAGTGCCGGGCTTACTCATTGAAAATGAAACCGAACTCAGAAGATTTTGTGAAGGCAAAATGATACGCGAATTTTCCAGAAAAAAACATGAAACCCTTAAAGGAGATCTCAATCATCTAAGTAAAGAGGAAATGATAAAATTCATAGAAACAGAAAATTGGAAATCAAACATATTGCAATGAAATTAAAATGGACTCATTACCTGTTGCTGATAAGCGCCGCTGCCCTAATCGCCTGGTTTATAGAAAGCTCGAGAATTTACATTGGTGTGATTTTAGCCATGATTTTAATCAGTTGGCTTTGGAAAATTCTGTTTTGCCGGGGCAAAAAAATGGATGATGGATCTGTATTATTTAATTTATCATCAACTGCTGAATGGATTATCATATTGGTACTTTCTGCTATTTCCCTTGCAACACTTTATTATTTATTTACTGAACAGCCAGTATGGTATGAATGGATTTTGCCTTGCATATATTCTCTACTTTTTATTGGAAGAATCTTTGAAATTAAATCAAATATGCGGGATTCAATCACCATTAATGGCAATACCATATTCTGGTCCAATTCAGGCAATATACATGAATGTCAAATAGCTAATTACAAATTCGACCTTGAAAAGAGTGAGGCACTTAACAGCTCTTTGATTGGAACAAATCTAGGCTGGCACCTAAAGATTAATGATACAAATGGCAAAAACCATTCTCTTGACCTAAAAACCATGAACCTAAATGGGCATAAAAAAGCCATGGAGCAGGCATTTAAAAAAGGCTTATCCGCTTAATTTAGTACTTCAAAATATTGTTGAAAGCAAGAATTACTTAATCTACTTCGCTAATTACAATAGTCCAAATATGCGATATGTCGACATATCTTATTTCCCCATCTGTACATCCCTTAACCCTAATAATATCCTCACCAACTTCTTCAATTATCCCTCCATAAATATCCTCACAGGTCCCGGGGTAATCAATTCGAATTCCCGGATAACTATCATCATCCTGTAAATCAATGTAATTCAATCCGACCAGCGACTTTAGTACCTCTCTTTTATTTTTCATATTGTTTTTTTGCAACAGAAATAGTAAAATAGTTAAGCTTTAAAAGCCTAACACAACTCAATCCTTTTTCTTGTATAGCTTTTCAATGAAACTGGATTTCAAAGAAATCATAAGACATATTAAATTCTCTAATACATATGCCTGGTTAAATTTAGGTTTTTTTGCCTAATTTTAACCAGTCCGATTTTTAGGAATACTTACAGAGGAAAGTGAACAATATTTTATAAATAATTAAAAAAATAACACTTACAAGCTTTAAAAGTTTTCCACAAAACCCGGGTGAAACAGAAGTGAAACACTTTTTTTACCTAAATAATAGCCCCCATAAATCTACAGATGATTCATTTTTTTATCAATTGTTAGCACCTGAAATTTCGAAGGTATTAAATCTGATTTGACCTGTGTTTCCGGGGTGGTTTTTATCCAAATGAAGAATTTCTAACTGGTTTTCAAAGGTAAATGCACTATTTTGGCAAAGTTGCCCAAAATTCAAGGCAACTAAATCATCTATTGAAATTCAGAAAGAAAAGCCTTGTGAATATTTCTGACCTTAATAAAAACGGCAATAATTACAATAAAAATAGCAGATATCCAAACAATAATTTTTCCCTTCTGAAAGTCAAAATTTGACCAAAAATGTGAATATTTACTAGTTGAATACTGTTTAAACTCTCCGGTTGCCAAATAACCTGTGTCATTCTCATGAACTACTTTGAAAAAATTTGTTTCATTTACCTCAGCGGAATCCTGACAATATAAAACTCTTTGGTCTTCAGTTAATTTCTTTATTGCACCTTCAAACTTCAGCTTCTTCGTATTAATTTTCATCAAAGAACATTCCTTGACCACAACTTTGTCGTTCGGGTCGGCCTTCAATTCTTCATTGGGACCAAAAAGAACCGGTATTGAATAATATGCAGTAATAACTATCGCAATTATTGATAAACAACCTATATTTTTCATTATCTTTTTATTTATTTTTACTCTTTTTTGATTCTGCCATATCGTATTTAATATCATCTACTGAATAGCGAACATCGTCCATGGAATATTCGAGCATACCCAATGTATGTTCAAAATCATTAAGTGAGTCTTTTATCTCCATTACTTCCCTCGATAAATTGGATATATTATCATTGAGGTGAGTAAGCTGTCCAATCATCTTCTTCATCCCTTGTAACTGAAGCCTGTCTTTTCGGGATAAATTTATAAGATTCTCACTGAGAAAATGCTCAAACTGAGTTCTTTCTGACAAATTTTGTATTGAATAACAATATCCATTCAATAAAGCCATATAAACGTTAATTTCCGCAACCTGTCTCTCAATTGAATGAAAATTTTTGGCTGAAGGCAATTCCGTATTGGCTTGACTTTCTACGTAATCGTGCAAGCTCTCGTTTTTTTGCTTGATGATATCCTTAATGAACAAACAGTTTGTAATAATTTTTTGCATGTCACCGTCACTAATTTCTGTTTGACGCACAATTTCGTTACATCCAGTTTCATAAAACGGATTTAGCTCAAGCGGCTTGGACTTGTTTTTGGAGAGACTTTGAAATAATTGTTGTTCGTTTAAACTTTCAAGAACAGCATGTTTAATGCTGTTAAGACGCTCTATGCTAGATGCTATCTCGCTGTTATTCTCAGAAAGATAATCGACTGAATTGTCGAGCATTGAAATCTCTTCATTGATATAACCATCTATCAAACCGGAGAAAAAACTACTAATCAAAAAGGTTACCAAAACACTAAACCCAATACCTATTAAAATGGAGACCCAATCTGATTTCAGACCAATCAGAGAAAAATATGACCAAAGCAGAACAAAAGCTGAGAGTAAAGTTGTCCATGAATCATAAATGGCTTTTCGTTTAACCTTTTTTTGCTCCAAACTTTGAGAAGTATCAGATCCTAATTTAGATTCTTTCTTTAGGTTGCTAATCTCTTTTTCAATCTCTTTTATTTGTTTTACTTTTTCACCTTTTGAACTTTTAAAAAGCTTTTTTACTGTTCTTAGGTATATTTCATCATAATTAAGCCCTTCAAGCTGCTGGTAGCTTTTATCTGCTTTGATATTTATTTTCTCATGGTGGAGTGAAAGTTTAATATCTTGAGAAACGCGCTTTTTAACTGATTTTTCAGATGGAGCAACAGCGCTGGTAGCTGCTTTGTGTTGTTGAACCATGTTTATGATTGAATCAGGATTGGAAGCAAATTGTTCAAGAATAACTTCGGCCTCTTCTTGACTAATGCCAAGGGCTTCCGCCTTTGCACTCACTGCTTTGGCTTCTTTTTCTGTAAGAACCCCATCCGCGTATACGAGTTGAATAAAGTTAATTAACTCAATTGTATTATTATTCATGTTTAATCTATCCAAGTGTTTTTGACTGTAAGCATTCAAGCACCATCGCAATTATACATCAATTTTTTAAATATACAAAGCAAGCAATATCTTTTTCTTCTTAACAAATCTGCTAGAAAATATGTTCCAGATAACGGCTCAAATATTCACTCGCATTGCCTTCGCGTTTAAAGCCGAAATAGTGTAGGCTGAGCCGGAACCATGAGCGGGATTTACAGCAGAATCCTGCAACAAGGTTGCTGAAAATACTGTAAACCCTTATTATACCTCAGCTAACGAAAAGCACAACGGAACTGTTTGTTGGCAGATATACCAACTAATCAAACGGCATCCAATGACTCATTTCCGTTTCAACAAATACTTAATAACCTTATCTGCCTCCTCCTCGCTCAAACCGTTCGTTGAAATCAACTGTGAGCGCAGCACAGCAGCGTTGTTTGCGGCATCCTGTTTCAGTTCCTCCACATTGTCTAGGTCATGCATCATGAGGAGGGTGACAGCTTCCATGTCGTCAAAAATCCCGCTTTCTTCCATTAGGGCATTCAGTTGCCTGTCTGCCTCCATATATCCCAATGCACCTTCCCGGCTAACCCCGAAGGCCTTGAGTTTTTCGAGGTAACTGTTGTCATCCAACACGCCGTTGCCTCTTTGGATTTGGATTTCTAAAAAATCTTCCCGCTCCAGTAAGGCGGCGTACTTTTCGGTGAATTCTTCGTGTGTAATGTTATGCGTTTTTTATTGTGTTGTTTTACTGTATTTCAATAGCTCTCTTTGATAGTATCATTCACAAACAATTCATACCAGATACCATCTTCAATCTCACAGAAATAACCTCTCTCCCAAGCCACCGACTCCTGGTCATCAAATCCAATAGATTCAGATATTCCATCCGGATTTACTTCGTAATCAAATTGAATTGTTTCCATTATGAAAGCAAATATACACGCTTTTTTAACAGCTAACTAATTTACATAGTGATTCATTATTTCTATTTATATATATTTTATATCTTGAATAATAACCTAACTCAAACAAACAAGTAAACAACTTTATTTTATCATTATTTAAATATAATGGTAATTGTTTAATTAGCTCATTAATATAGTCATTTATATTGACACTCATAACAACTTTATTATTTGCTATATTTTCATCATGATTAAGTTCAGTTATATTATATTTAAATAATAAGGATTCCCATTCTTGCATTAAATTCAGACTCATATATAATAAGTGAAATAATATAGCATTTCTGGTAATCAACATTACTTTTCTTCTTTCGGGTAATTCACTAGCTAAATAATCTGTCAACCGAACATATATAAAATCATTAATTAGTTCTATAAACTGTAATTGAACTTTATAATTATTCCCAGTTACAGCAAAGCTTTCAGAAACCATGTCAAGCCAGTCCTCAATATCATTTACAGAATAATACAAATCACAGAGAATTTTAGTACTCTTATCTATTTTATTACCAGCCAATAAACAACCTGCCAATCTTACTACCATTTTATGAATCTTAAATTCCTGAATTTTAAGATAATTAGAAATAAACTTAATTGTTTTAATCAATTCAGCAATCAAATCGTCAACTAAACTGCCACCCTCATTATTCAACAAATAATTCAAAGTCCTCAATTGAATTTCATATTTCTCACATTCAAGGCAGCACAAGCGAAACTCAAGAGATTTCAACATCAGCTCAACACCCATTGCAGCGGAGCCGGGATTAACATATTTGCTACCATATTCAACAATAATATCCACACTGTTCTCATTTATTTCAAGCCGATCCAATAATTTAATTGCCTGATTCCTTATACCTGCACCCCAAAAAGCCGTAAAACCATTACAAATAGATATTGTTTTAAATTCATAATCTGAAATTCTATCTATTACAGAACCTAACTTTTCTAATTTGGAATAATGGATTGCATAATTCACACATTGCATTAATAGCTTATTATAGCTAAAAGATTTGGTTGTTATGCCAATCCTATAAATATTTATTAATTTTTCAATATCTATTTTAGCATGTCTCAAGCACAGTATTGACAAAGCTTCCACAACAGAATTATAAAGATTTATAGAAATATCAATTCTAGCGTGCAGCTCTCTCAGTATTTTTAATATTTCCTCATATTTTTCAGAAGATATCTGATTATCTATTACTAAATCTAAATAGTTATTTACATTCACATTACAGCCTTTTAAACAAGAATAAATCCTATCTAATAAACTGTCAGTATCGTCTGCATTATCTGCATCAATTGTAATAACATCTGAAATTTCACTTGAGCGATTCAGTATAAAATCCACACCCAAACCCAGTGCTTGAAGTTGATCCCGAATTTTTATTAAATACCCTCCATTTAATAACCTATTTAAAACAATATCATTCCCTACAATAGAATCAAAATGTCTAATTACCTTTTTAATATCTTCAACTCTACCTAAACTTATTTTTTCTAGTAAAATATCCAAACTCAAAAAGTAAATAACTATTTTCCGTTTTTGACCAAATAAGCTATCATCGCCAAACGAATCAATTCGTTCAAGTGCTGCCTCTATAAAACCTTGCTCTATCAACGATAAAATAGATGGCGCATCATTTTGTTCCCGGTGGTATAAATCTACTTTATTGAGCGCGCATTCAATTACTTCATCGTCGTCGTACTTGGAGGCCCAAAGCATCATGTCGTTGAGCATGCGCTTGCTCCATTCAAAGCCCTTGCTGATTTCCACCTGGCGGTTCCAGTGGGCGGTGTCGTAGGCAAGCGTTTTCAGCGCATCGGCATCCTTCCGTTCCATTGCGGTGACAAGAAGATGCGAGCTCAAATACTGTAAAGCATAGCGCTCCCAAGCATCACCAGATTTGGCTTGCAAGGCCAATTGACTTTGCTGAATAATAGCCTCGTTGCATTTCGTAAAGTGGTTATGTGATACCTTTTGCAGAACAAATGTTCGGAGTCGTTCATGATACAGAACATACTTCCCACTCAACGGGCTATTGAACCACTTGCTGTATTGGGCGATGTAGTCGATGACTTGTTCTTCGGTCCAACCCGCTAATAGAGGTGTTACAAATTCCGCACTCACTTCCTTCTTCAGCAAGGCCCAAACCGCGAAGAACTCCAAGAATTCCTTTCGTTCATTAACATTGCTAGCAGGCGGCATTGCTTCCTCATAAATTCCAACTAAACCAATAGGCAAGGCAGAGGCATTGTCCTTGTGTAAAGTACCGGAAAGCAGGCCATCATAAATGGTGCGAAGGTAGGTGGGGTCGGTAAAGTTTAGCATCATGGTTGCGACTTCCCCAGTTTCTCCCATTTGTTTAAGTCTAAAATCATAGATATTTTATCCAAAATATGATGGGCTTTTGCCTTTTCTTCAAAACATATATTAGCAGAATATTTTATTAAGAACTCGAGGATCCTCTTGCGATCAGCGTTAAAAAGCATATTTGAATAAGATTGATATTCACCTATATAAATATCTTTAAGTTTGACCGCAGATTTATTTTCCACTGACTTATCCTGCACATGGTTACCATGTGCAGCCTCTGACCTAAAGAGCACAAGCTTATCATTAATAATTTGAACATTGGCAGTATCTTTCATCAATTTAAATTCCTCCCGTAAAGCAAATAAATTTTCAATCCAATCCTCACTGAGGCCAAAATGCAACATACGATCTAAAATATCAATGTTATTTATGATAAACTTATAGTAATTATTTATTTTATTTTTTAATAAAGAAACGCACAATTTACACAATATCCATTGATAATCATCCACATTGTAAACCGTCTTTAACTGATCTAAAATAGTGTCATAATACTTTAAAGCTAGATCACGCATGTCAATTTTACAATATATATCAGAAACAACAATCAGTTCTTCAAAATAAAGTCTATTTTGAACTTCCTGCGATATACGTGAGCTATGCTTAAGACGCTTTTCATTAAAAAAAGAAAAGATAGCGGCATGGATCTTATTTATAATATTCCGATCCTCTACCCTTTTATTCTCAACTATCGTCAACATGTATTTTAAGGGTTTGCCGGACTTTTCTGCTAACTCTACAGCCTTTAGTATTTCATCTTTATCTATGTATACTTTAATAAACCTATCGATTGTATTATGCCATTTTAATGAGGACTTCAAGAAGTGCATCTCCCATTTATTAGGATTGCTGTTTACCAATAGAAAGTGCGCTTTTTCAATATCTCCTTTTAATAAATAATTCTCCGCAACCTTAGCAAGGTGATATTCTGAATTCCAGGATAATTTCTTGTTATATTTATTATTTATTTTAGATATTGAATACTTAGAAACACCCAGCCTGAAGGCAACATCCAGATAATTCCGAAAAGCTTCTAAATTTTCTTCAGCCGCTGTCATAGGCAAAGTGCGCTCTAAAATGTGAAATAGTTTTGTGGCTTTAACATTTTCTTTATTTTCTAATAATTCGATACATAAATAATACAAAAGCCTATTTATAAATGTTTTCCTAAGCCCCCTGTATGCCACACCCAGGTTGTCAGGACTTTCTAAATATGTTAAAAGCACAAGTGTTTTTTCATTAAACTCAGCTTCATTCAATCCTTGTAAAAAAGACAAAACAATCTCATCCTCATAATCAAGAAAACCTCCTGAAGAATTATGGTAGTTTTCTTTTTGTTCAATCTTTTTTTGGTCAATAAATTCATTCACATCTCCCTCAACTCCCAGCAGAAATGCGATCTTTTTCACACTTTCGCGGTTTAAAATATGAAGTGGCAGATTACACTTACGGTAAAATTCCAATAACATATTTTCAGTTTCCTTTCTCGCACCCAGTATTAAAATTAAATGATTGGCAACCAATTCGCCGCGGCCTATGAAGGAAAAACATTTTTCGGGATTATCCAGTATTTGTCTTTTTATTTCAAGGAGATTCAATATTTCTGAAAAAGAATCATCAAACGCTACTTCTTGCTTAAACGCTTCCAATAACTGATCCGAAGTATCAACCTTACCCATAAGCATCATGCCTTGGATAAACTGGGCCAACATCAGTGCTTTATAAAAACGTTCTGAAATGCTATTTATAAAATTCAGCACATTTTCTTTTCCCGTAAAGAGCTCCATTCGGATAAACAAAATCGGTAAGAAATGAATAAAATCCTCATTTTGTTTTATCAGTGCAATAAAAGCATCGGCATCTTTATTGATGTAATAATTATACGCTATTTTCTGAGCTGTTTTACTGCTAAATTTGTTAAATCCGGTGTCTAATATTTCTTGGGTAAATTCGCCATCTTTATCAGAAATTGCTGAATACAACAAAGAATCCTTTATTTCCGTGGATAGCACATTGTATTTATTTTTAATCAAATAACTGTAAAAATTTTTATTGTCTTCAACAATTATGTTAAATGGTTTTTGAGTATAGTGCCTGATTTCACTTAACTTATATTTTTCATTACCAAAAATGAAATCAAAATCCAATTGATTATCAAATGCCATTTGGGCTATTTTAAACTTGACCACAGAAGGAATGAACCCTAGCTTAATATCAAAATTAGCATTATCAATAAATGATTTTATTCGTGTCAAAATTCTGATTGCCCTATCCGGTTTTTCTTCTGAAGCCGCATTGTAAAGTAAAACAGACAGATAGAAGCCTACTTTATCCGTGTTGTTTTTATGATTATTTGATAAATTATCAAAGAAGTATTCATCATTACCGGATTGTATATTTTCAATAACTCCCTCAAAATCTGAAATCATATCAGTATCAACTCTCAGAAAATCTACTGCATATCTAACTGCAGTGGTTTCATCTCCCACATTAAGTGCATCATTAATAACCTCCCGTATATTATTCAAAGTCCATAGGTAGGATTTACAATGCAATTTCTGCCTTTCCCAGAATTTATTATCACTTAAAACTTCCGACGGAAAAGGACTTGACTCTATTAGCCAATACTGCTTTTTGAGGTGAAAGGCTATAAATTCCATCGCGTATATTTCAAGCTCATCACCCGTCTTATTATCGATTGATTGAATTAATAGTTTTGAAATTCTATTATTAATTTTAGAAAATTCATTAAAATTTAATTTTTGTATTAAAAATATTTTAAGTCTATTGTGATACAACTGATACCTGGCGGATGCTCCGATGCTAAACCACTTACTATATTTTGCCACAAAACCTCGAACATATTCCCCGTCTGTATTAAGAACTGAAGCTACAAACTCTACACTTACTTCTTTTCTCAGCACTGCCCACACCGAAAAGAATTCCAGAAACTTTTGCCGTTCTTTGACATGACTGGCCGGTGGAAGGGATTCTTCATAAAGGCCTACGAGCCCTGCAGGCAAGGCAGAAGCATTATCCTTGTGTAAAGTACCGGAAAGCAGGCCATCATAAATGGTGCGGAGGTAGGTGGGGTCGATGAATATGCTTTGGATTGACATGTTAAATCATACAATGTTAATAATAACTTAAGTAAGGAGATTTATGTACAGGATTCTCAAATTTAAGATTTTTTATAAAACATGTCAAAATTCATTATTTTAAAATTGGACTGTATTTTTTAAAATTGCTTTGCTTTAAGATAATTTTGTGCTATAATCGCAGTACATTTAAAAACAGTGATATGGGACTGCTATCTAAACTACTCGGCCTAAATAATGAAAACGATTCAAACTCAGACTCTCCGCAAACCTGGACGGCCAAATTCTTGATACTATCCATGACCGAATCAACTGGTGAAGCTCCTTCACTGGAAGAATTGAAAGAAGTTATTGAAGAAGCCTTTCCTGAATTCCCTAAATCAGAGTTAAATAATTTACATTCTTCTGTGGTAGCACTTCATAAAAAGTCTGGCAACAATAAAACAGAATGGGATAAAATATGGGATAACTTCTCAAGCCAACTTAAAAACTTTAAACTGTCAGAAACTTTTTCTGTGGCTAAAGATATTGCTTCTTCGGCTTACATCTTGAAAATGACAGAAGGAATGGAAGAAGTTGCTGAAACCTATGTTTACAGAATGTCTCAATCAGAAAAGTATCTTTTGATAAGCAAGCAAGACTTTATGTATATCCTAAAAGAAGAAGCTGAAAACACTGGCTACAATGACTATATCAATAATGCGTAAATTTTAAGATTTACTTACTATTTTTATTTGATCCAAATTGTATTTTGAATACTGGTTATCAAATTTGCCTTCTGAATCTAACTGAATAAAGCATTTATATAGTAATGCTTTTTGCAAATTTCTTTGCAAAGATATATGATCATCACCAAAGTGTTTAACCATTTTTTTCGAAAATTTATTATTGTACAAATCGATATTTTTCCAATGGTAAAAGCCTCTAAGAAACGATTTACCATAGTTATGGTTTAACATATCTACACTTAATGCTTTAAACAAATTTTCGGCTTCCGCAAAGCCCATAACTTCACCACAAGCAAACCAAAATCTGCTTACTACTTGCTCTGATTTAACCTTCTTCATTACCTTTAGTGCAGCCGGTATATTATTTTTTTGAACAAAATGATAGGCTACACTAAAACATAAATCCTCCTTAATTGCTATGCCATCTATTTCATCTAAATAATATTCTGCATCATCTATATTGTCATTGTAAATATAATATTTAATTATTTTTTCATAACAATTATCTTTAGAGTTTTTGACATTAAATATTTCAACTGAAGATTCAGCATTCGTAAAATTATTTATACATGTATCAATATATTCTACAGCCTTTTCAATATTACCTTCATCAACAGATATATGAACAAATTTAGTCAGACATTCATTTCTAAGAATATTAGACTTTAGATTTAAACACAAGAATTCAGCTTCGCTTTTTAAACCCACTTCATACAAATCCTGAATATAATTCAGATGTAGATTCTCTTCATAATCCGGATTATTAACTACAGATATTTGCCAACGCGACACTGACTCGTTTAGCAAGTCCTTTGCCAAATTCAGCTTACCAGATAGTGTTGCCGCCTTAGCTATTCTCAACAAAAAATCAGAAGTGTAATATTCATGACCTGTACTTCTCACAAAATAAGGCAATTCTTCGACAAGCAACACCGCATCCTCTGTCAAACCCCATTTAACAGAAACATTCAGTAAATCAATATATTTTGACAATGTTTCAAAATCGTTTCTTGAAGGTATTTTTTCTATACCAACTGTGATGAACTTCGGATAATAGTAAGGTAAATTTAACTTTTTACCTGTTTCAATTGCATTGATACACTTATTAACTACCGTCTCCCAATTTCCTTCCACTTCTATGTCCCAATTGGATATTTTCTGCAGAATCAAATCTATATAAGATGAAATTTGTTGCTCATTGTTTGTTTTTACAAGAATACACAGCATCTCAAAACACAACTGTATTTCGCCTCTATCCAGATTAGTGTTAAAATAACCATCTAATACCTTATCTATTTCATCAAATCTATTTAATCTTGCAAAGATATTTAACAAATCACATACATATAAATCATTTCCAATAGAATACTGTATTGCTTCTTCTACCAAATCTATTATACCTAATTCTATACAAATATTGACATAATTAGCAATGAGGTTATTTTCCTTGGCCAGGACAAAGGCATCATTATATTTATTATTGATTAAACAATGATTGATTATCGATAATTTATCTTCTCTTCCCAAGGATATGGATGTATACTCAGTAAAATAGGGAGTCTTAAATTTCTTTCCCAAGTTATATAATCTTAAAAGCCCATTATAATCTTTATTCATCGAGTAATAACGCTGCAATTGGTCTGCTGATAAATTGTAATCCCATTTACTGCTTTTTAGAGCAGATTTTATTATATCGGCAATTACAGAATAACTTTCAATTAATAATAACAGATCTAATGCTTCAGTTTTTGAATTTATAATTTTATATTCAATCACATCTCTTAACTCGTCCGTAAAATTATTTTTTATTAAATATTTAATCAGTAAGTCTATATGTTTATCATTAATCTTTGAAATTCTATGAGATGATAATATCCTATTGAAAATAATATCGCAGTATTTCTCATTATAATCAAGAAATGAATTCGCACATTGCTCTAACTTATCAATATCCATATTTTGCATCAGAATCATTTTTAATTCTGGATTTTTTATTTCATAAATGTTAAGATTACTAATTAGCTCATTGTTGTAATAATTTTTAACTTTAAACAAAATAATCAACTCGCTGGCTTCCTTAAAATAGGATGATTCAGCTGAAATTTTATGTAAAATACTGTCAGCCAAATCAATATTATTTTTCAACAGGGCCAATTCTATGCACTTCACATAAGCTTTCAGCTTATTCTCTTTCAAAGCAATCGGGTTGGCTTTATTGCCAAATGTAAACTTACTTTGGGTGTCAATCAATTTAAACGCACTTTCATACTCTTCTAATTCGAAAAACAAGATGGCTAATTTGCCTAAATATTTCGCACGTTGACTTTCATCATTGCATTTCTCTACAATCAAATTTCTTAATTCAACCTTTTCGAAATTATAAAGATCTTTCTCCTTGGAATAAACAAGTTTTAAAATTTCAAAATACCGATCAAGTATAGTATCAAAATCCAAAACATCTTCGCCATGGATTATATTCTGCTTTAAAAAGGGGAAGACGGTCCTGTCTAAAAACATAAAACCATCGTCATTCCTTTTTAATTCATATAATTTTGATGCTAATTCCAAACAAGACTTACCCGTAAATTCAAAAACAGTCAATTGTTCAAGTATCTTTTCGGCTTCATCAAAATTATTTCCGGAAATGTAATACTCACATAACAAATACAATCCTTTATTTTTAACATAAAGTCCATCTACTTTTTCAATACAACTTTGGGCTTTCTTTAAATTATTTATTCTTAGGTAATATGTGATTAGTTCACAATAAACAGAATCTGTAACAGTTATTTTATTGTTATTAATTAATTCTTCTACAAGTTGAATCTTATGCTTAACCAATAAGGCCTCAATAAAATTGCTTATCAATTCATCCCTTATATCAAATAATCTAGGATAATTAACTGCAAAATCTAATTTACCATGAATTAACAGATATCTAAAGTAATTTTCCTGCAATTCTTGTAAATTATCATTATTTAATTTACTATTAAAGAGGATTTTATATATGTTTTCTGTTTCAGGATAATTAACAGGTGCAAGAATCTTAGAAACAAAATCCTTATTACTTATATTAAAATTATCATTAAACTGAGAGGACAACCAATCTCCATTCCAACCTTTGGTTCTGTTAAAAATTACTGAGTAATCTAAATTGATTGATTGAATTTTTTCACATACAACAAATATAAAATATTCACTTATAAAATTACTCCAATTCAATACTGAGTGATCCACCGGCAGATTATCATCCAAATGCTTCAGCAACTTCTCAATCGCCTCTTTTCTAAAGGGCTTATCCTTGCTGTCCAACAAGGTCAACTCCATCAGGCATAGCATATACAGAATAAACTTACGCTGTAAACCTTCCTCATCATTTCCGCCAAAGGCTTTAATGCGCTGCAAGGCCGTATCCATATCATTTTGTGCTACCAGCTCCACAATGCGCGGCGCATCATTTTGTTCCCGGTGGTATAAATCTACCTTATTCAGTGCGCATTCTATCACTTCATCATCGTCATATTTGAAAGCCCATAGCATCATGCCGTTGAGCATGCGCTTGCTCCATTCAAACCCTTTGCTGATTTCCACCTGGCGGTTCCAATGTTCATTGTTATAGGCCAGCGTTTTCAACATAGTAGCATCTTTGCTTTCCATGGCCTGAATGAGCAAATGAGTGCTCAAGTGTTCCAGGGCATAATGCTCCCATTCATCTCCACTGCGCTTATCCAGTGCTTCATGTCCCAACTTTATTATGAAATCGTTGCAAACTGTAAAATGTGCATGGGATATTTTTTGAAGTATAAAACTGCGCAGGCGTTCGTGGTAAAGCGCATACTTTCCGCTAGTAGGGGAATTGAACCACTTACTGTATCTTGTGATATAATCCAATACTTGTTCTTCCGGCCAAGCCAATAGTTGCGATACAAATGATGTACTTCCTTCTTTCTTTAGCACTGCCCACCCCGAAAAGAATTCCAGAAACTTTTGCCGTTCTTTGACATGACTGGCCGGTGGAAGGAATTCTTCATAAATGCCTACGAGCCCTGCAGGCAAGGCAGAAGCATTATCCTTTTGTAAAGTACCGGAAAGCAGGCCATCATAAATGGTGCGGAGGTAGGTGGGGTCGATGAAATTCATGCTATTGCTCCATTCTTTAATACAGTCTGTACAAATTCTTCCGACACTTTAAAAACCGCTAGCGCTTTGCGCACAGAACTTTCAGTCAACCCTTTCAGGGGCTGCAAAGCCGGAATCTCCTGCAAGCCAAACAGGCCTTCGAGGTTAAATCCTCCCTTATTTTTATCCGGCAAGGCCCGGTAGGTAAAAATCCACTTCACGTACTCCGGTGATTTCCATACATCCTCAATTTCATCCTTGTCGTTGTAGGTATAAAACCAGTCGTTCACCTTTAACTGACTGTTGGTAACAAATGCCTCATCAAGGCCATCAATAATCACCACTAGCGGTTTTCCCTGGTATCTGGCCGCAGGTAAATAGCATTCTGTAAGCAATGACTGAAACAACCTAATGGCATCGTGATAGCGCGAAGGCAGGCGGTCCATTTTACGCTGTGTGGCCTCATCTTCCACTTTCCATATCCCGGCTCCATTCATTCCAGGCATTTTTTTGCCTTGTAAGATAAAATGATACAACACCGCATGCAGGCTATTGGCCATTCCCGAACCACAGAAATGATACATCACGGGCACCTCCGCACCAATCAAACCATCGATAATGCCGGATGTGAGGGCTCCTTTACCCATACCGGCCTCGGAATAAATGGGCAATACGTTGTTCACTGAATCGCCATTCACCCAATCGAGCACCGATTGAACCTCTCGTTCACGTCCTACAAAACAATCAAGGTAATACTGTAAGCGTTCGCTGTGGTCAAATACCTGTCCGGCACCACCGCGCAATGCATCCTGCATGGGCCGGAATTTCGATTGCAGCGGTTCATTAGGCTGCAGTTCGGTTTCATCACCGCGTAAAGTATTGATAAATTTAGCCCGCGATTTATTTTCATACATCCCCTGAAACAAATACGGCAATCCCTCATGTGCGCCTTCCTGTACGAATGGATGCAGCTCAAGGGTATCATCTCCTTTTACCCAATGATAACCAGCGGGTTTAAGGATAATTTCGCCACCTTCAAACAAACTGAAAAGGCTTGCCATTTCATCCATAATTTGCATCCCTTTTCGCAAATCGCCAACTTGTTCGGGAACCAGGCGAATGGACTGGTGAACAAACTTGTTTCTGAAGGTAACAAACCGATCTAAAACGGTATTTTTATTGGTGTCGCGGGGAATGGTTCTTTCCCATTCGCTTCCTGCCTGCATGGCTGAGTACCAAAGGTTTTTCCAGTTGGTATCGCTAGGGAGAGTTTCTCTGAGGTTGTCCATCACCTGCTTCATAAACAGGGCGTCGTTGCTGGTGTCGCCATCGTGCAGTTTTTGGCACATCTGAATGACCGCACCCATGCGCAGGAACAATGTCCCCATGCCTAATCCTGCCATAAACAGGTTGTTGAGACGGGAAGTTTCGGTTTCTAGCCAAGCAGACAAATCGGAACCTTGGAGATCCGATTTTAAATCGAGGTATCGGCTATGGTATTGATGGAAGGGTGTCATAGGGAAATTACTTTATGTTGATACTCCAATTTCAAATCGCGGCGACCGAGCGCCAGGTAAATGGGGGTTACTTCGGTCATTACACTCGGGAAGCCATAGAGCTCATCCACGGTATCGGCTTCGAATGTCTCACGGCTCGATTTTACCCAGGGGTGAAGCAATGCAAAAATTTCATGCACATATTCAATGTTGTATTCGTGCTCGTCGGCAAAGCGACGCGCATAGATTGAATTCCCTGCTGACAGCTCCTGCAATATATGGGCAAGAATCTTCTCAAGAAGCTGCACATCATCGCGCTCATCAGCCCTTTCGTGCGAAGGCCCTTTGAAACGCAAATAGCTGCGCAAAGCATTCAAGGCAAGCTCCGGGGAAGGTGCAACTGCGGCATGTTCTATCACCGAATAGGCATTAAAGAAACCATTAAAATGCTCATAATGATGCCCCAATGCCACCAGTATAATATTGTTTTCAAACAAAAAATTAGCCCATTTCGAAACATGCAAAGGGCTGAACAAAGCCGTATGAAAGTGCTGTATCAGCACCACTACTTTTTTATCCTTGTGTTCACTTCTGAGTGCCTTGATATGATCTTCTGCTTTTTTGCCTTTGGACAGGGCCTTGTTCTGCGTATTCAGCACCTGCAGCAGCCGTTGCATCAGAAAATTGCCGGTATAGGAGATACCACGGTCATGGAATGCATAACCCACAAAT
>Ga0194116_10003513_pt1 | contig 18798 bp, 17 predicted proteins | sample TA2MahsurfametaG_4_FD_148617 | JGI IMG/M metagenome (GOLD analysis project Ga0194116, IMG submission 148617) | Freshwater microbial communities from Lake Tanganyika, Tanzania - TA2015008 Mahale S9 surface | ecosystem: Environmental > Aquatic > Freshwater > Lake | place: Tanzania: Lake...
GAAGTATTTAATTTTTCTTTAAATTCATTGATTTATTTTTAATTTATAGCATCTTATGAAAATTTTTTATAAAATTAGTTCTTGATCTTGATCTAAATGATATTATATTTAAAAATGAATTATTTAAGATTCTATTTTTCTATAATGATCAAAACTTTCATTTATTGTTATATTGGAGTATTTTTAGCAATTGACCCTTTTATAGAAAAAAAGTTTTTTTTTTCTTCTTCTATTTATTTTACTGGTAAAGCTTTCAAAAAATATAATAATTTTTTATTCAAAACATTTTCTATTTAATTTTTAATTAAAAACTATTTTTTTTAATTTTTATTTTGATTAAGAAAAAAAGCTAAATAATTATAAATGTCAGAAAAATCCGAAAATAAAAAAATCAATAAAGCCAAACCAAAAAAGAAAAAAAATTATATATCTGATTCTCCTTCCTCTAGTTCTATGGAAGTAAAAAATAAAAAAATTGAAGAGGAAGAATATGATAAATTGAAAATAAATTTACAAGTAAATGACAACGATTTAAGGATCAATCAAAATAATTTTTCTAAGAATAATGATTCACCAAATAACCAAAATCAGGATAATTTAGACATTTTTAAAAAGGATAACATAAAAGAATCCAAAAATCATACTGAAAACATTTTCGAGAATAATAAAATAAATCCAAATAATTACAATGAAAATAATTCTTCTAAATCTTCTTCTAAAGCAAAAGATAACAAAAATAAATATTCTCCCAATAAAAATCAAAACAACGAACTTGAAAAAGTAGAACCTAAAATGATAGAAGAAGCAACTTCAAATAAAATTTTAAAGCCTATAAAAGAAATCTTAAGCAAAGAAAACCAACAAGAAGATTTCAATGATGAAATTCTTAATAAAAATTCCTATTATAAATCAAAAGGAGAACTATTTAACAACATGTATTTATATTGAATATTAATTTTATTCAATAAATTAAATGTAGTAAATTTATAAACTCATGTTATAATTTTTTAAATAGAAATAATTCACTTAAATTTGAATCAATTAAAATTTTATTTTTAGGAACAATGGTAAAAATAATTTTTTTCAAAAAGGGTTTGGTAATAAATCAAGTAATGATCGATCAAATAGTCCAAAATTAATCTCATTTAATAATAGAGGTTTCAATAATGATAGACAAAATTATAATAATAATCATGGTATAAATGATTTTGAATTCCAGCAAAGGGGAAATGATAATAATAGGGGTAATAGAAATTATAGAGGTAATTATAGAGGAAGAGGAATGGGAAATCGAGGAGGAGCGAGAAACAAATATGAAAATAATAACAGAGAATTTCCTGAGAATAACTTCAATAGAAGAAATGACTATATTCACACAGATTTTAAATTTTTTAAGGAACATGAGAAAATAATACTAAAAATAAAATCCTTTTATGAATACTTAGATTCAGATGACATAATTAAATTTCTTAAAATAATTATACAAAATGGGAAAACTACAATATTTGAGTTTATGGATGATTTACATAGAGAAAACATCATTACAAGACACGTAAAATTCTCAAATGCTCATTCTCAAAGAAATTACTCTAAAAAAATTAATATCTATGAACAAGATAAAGATACTTTAGATTCCAATATAAAATTTATGATAGATAATTTTAAAACTTTACCCCAACAAAATACAGAACCTTTGATATATCCTTCAGAATTCTATGAAAAGGATGAGGAAAAAAGAAGAAAGTTATTAAAAGATGAAAACGGATTTTTTAACTACATTCCAACTTTATGTAGTAATCTAGCTAGAATGGATTGCAACGAATTTTGCATTTATTCTCATACAGAAAATGAAAGGAAATACCATTCTTTAGTTTACAAAACTCAATTTTGTTCTAAAAGTTGCCAAACAAAGGAAACTTGTGAAAATGCCCATGATGCAAAAGAATTTCGCAAGATATATGAATTTAATCAAAAAGAAGGATATACAAAGTTCATCAATAAGATTGAAAAATTTTTAAAAAAAATTAATATTTTGAAAAATTACCTTGATTATGTAGAATATCCTTCGAGCTTCTCTTTAGACACCTTCAAAGTTCATCCTTGTAAATTCAAAAATTGTAATATAGAACGCCATTTGTGTTATTTCTATCATAATTTATATGAAAGAAGAAGGCATCCCTTTTTATTTAATTTAGAAAATAACCAATGCGAAAATTATTTTTTAAACAACGAAAATGATGTTTTAAGACAGCGTGAATGCCCAGAAGTATGATTTATACCAAATTATTTAAATTTTAAAGTTTGCAATTTTTAAATAAATTGGATTAATTATTATTAATTTATAGAAAGATTTCTGCAAATTCTTCCATAATAAACATGAATTAGTTTACAATGAAAATAATTTCAGGAAACAAATTAATTGTCAAAGACAAATAAACCAATCAACAGGAAAATGCATCTTTTTTGAAACTTGTTACGGGATTCATAAAAAAATTCAGGAAGATGAAGATTTAAAATTAAGGAAAAAAGTGGAGAAATATGATAAAGTCCATGAAACTGCAAAAAAACTGTATCAAGAAAATAAGGAGTTGAATAAAAAATTTTCTCAATTGGAAGAAGAGAAAAATAAATTAATTCAAGCCTTATCTTGTAGAAAATGCGGAAAATATTTTAAAAATTTAGAATTTACAATGCTTTCATTATGTGGTCATTTCCTTTGCAAGAAATGCTTGGACGACTCTTTAAAAAACAATGACAAAGCTTGCATAATATGTAATCAAGCAATCAAAAAAAATACCCTTCTTATGATAAACTTAACCCCTGAAAATGATGATGAAGATGAACAAAATCTTCAAGATGATTCAATTCGAGTAAAAGAATCCATTATTAATAATATTAAAAAAACTAAAAATAATAAAAAAGACGTAGATTCTGATTAATAAGAATTTAATTTCGTAAAAATTAACTAGTTAATTTATTAAAAAAAATTATAAAAATTAAATATAAGAAAAAAAAAATGAAATCATTACAAAGCTCATATAAATTTTTGATAACTTTTAAAATTATTTAATTTTTATTCAATATTTTTTAATAATAGTAAATAATGAAAATAAGATGGTCTAAACCTTTTGATAACAAGATTTACTCTTCTGATAAAAGTGGCTCTGTTAAATATATTCCGAGTCAATATAATAATTCCTTGAAGTCGAACTTTTTAAGAAATGAAACTAAAAATAATATTATACCTCCGGGACAAATTTCCTTAGATATATCCACAAGTAAAAAGTTTACTAATGATGGATATAATAGTAAATATGGAATAGAGAGAAAACAACATTTTATAAATATAAAAGATTATATATTTTATTTTAATGATTCTGAAGTTTTCATTTTCAAAATAATTATAGATGATAAAATTCCAAACCAAGTTGACAATGAGATTTATAAAAATCAAATAATTCACTCAAAAGAAGAAATATCTAATTCTTTTGGGCTTAATAAAATAATTTCATCAGACTGTGCAAATGAAAGTGAGGAATATTATATTAAAGACATTATTATTCAAGATATAAAAAAAATAAATTTTTTGGCATACGATGAAAAGATTATTTATTGCCTTTTGAACAATGAAAATAATTTTATATTACTTTCAACTGATTTTGGGAATATTTACATTTTAAATATAAATTTACTAGATTTTTATGTTGAATTAGTTTTCTCTTTCAGTATTAAGCAAAATTACCTTTATTCATATGAAATTCTCTATTTTTGTGAAAATAATAATATTCTTGTAACCCTTGACAATCATTTATTCATATGTGAAATATATAAAAAGAAGAAAAATCAGCCTATCCAAGTATTTAAAAATTGTTTATTCAAATGTGAGTATATGGATGAAAAGTTAATTTATGCTGAGAAGCTTAATAATATAGTCACAGTTTTTTCTAATAAAGCAATTTATTTGATTGACCTTTACGATATTTCTTTCAAATTATTTTATAAAAAAGAAAACAAGAATAATTTTTACGGAAAGATTTTAGGTGATAATATATATTTTATCAAAGATGAAAATACATATGCAGTTTATTCTATATCTGATAAAGATAAAAAATTGAGTTTTAAATTGTCTTCGAAAAATCAATTAAATATATTAAACTTTGATAAAATTCTGTATTTGGATGGAGATTTAATGATTATTTCAAATCCCAAGAAAACCGAATTATATTCTATTTCAATGGTAACTTATAAAATTCTGAATAGAGAATCAATTTTATTTGAAAACCCAAATTTTTTAATCTTCACTAGAAATGAAGATGATTTTGAGATTAGAAACAAATACTATATAAAAAATGAAAAATCTATAATTGCTTTTAATCTAAATAAACATAATTTTGATTTGAAATTTAAAGTTGGTTATATAAAACAATCAGAGGATATTTTAAAAAAGGAAATAAATAGAAATTTAGATTTGAAAAATAATAACAATTATGATAAAAATGAAGAAAATAAAGAAAATCAAAAAAAAGAAAAAATTGAATCATTGAGTATTATTCAAAAAGATTTTGTCGAAGAAAAATTAGTTTTTTCAAATTATGTAAATGAGGAAAACAACTTCAAGATAATTTCTGATACTATTAATATAATTAATACGAATAAAGATTTTAATAAAACTAACAATAGCTTAAATTCTAATGAAGAAAATGAAATTTACGAATTGAAAGAATTTGAATCTGAATACATAGAAGAAACTAATTTCGAAGAATTAATTAGGAAACAATTAAAAAAAATTAAATCTTTAATATTTTATTTTTTAAAAATTTGTGATTTCAAAAAATATTTTAAGTATTTTAAAACTAACATAAATGAGAAAATATTTGAAAAAATAGTCCATCAAATAAATATTTTATTTAATCTTTTGTATTATACATCAGCTTTTTATAATTTGTCTGAGATTAGGAAAACTGAAAACCTTTGGATCTTAATAGAAAACAGAATTAAACTAACATGGATAAATAATTACGGAAGCTATTCACTTAAGGTTTCTACAAAAATAATAAAAGAGAATATACAAGTACAAAGTGCTCAAGTGCTAATAAATATACTTAAAAATTGTGAAAGATTAAATGATTCAAATACACAATTACATATCTTTAAGAAATATGGTTTATTTTTAAATTCTATGTTTAAATATTTTAGGAATAGTTTCATAATTTAGTATGAATTAATATTAAATATATTCAACAAAAAAATTTCTAGTTTATTAAACTAGTATAAAATTTTTAATATTATCAATTCAATATTTGAGATTGATTTTATTTTTATTTATATTATAAGAATTATATTAATATAATTTTCTTCAAAAATGGAAAATAAAATTAAAACAAATGAAAGGATAAACAAACAAAAAATAACTATAAAATCATTAGTAATATTTTTCAATAATTATATTGAACGGAATTTTAAAAATTTCTTACTATCGATAAAGACTAGTGATTTTAAAAATTTAAATTATTTTTTGGAATTAAATGTTCGCCTTTTATCCACAAATAAATTGAAATATATAATAGCTTTAGATCATTCAAATTTAGCTAGTGATTTTAGTGATGATTTAAAAAATTGTTTATTTAAGTTTTTAATGTTTCATGTGTTTTTGATAAATATTCAATTTAAGGATTTAACTTTTCTTATGAATCTAAATAAACAAGATGTTATTAGGAATTATATTTCATTGATAAATAAATTTTATTTTCAAAATTTTTTTGATGTTGAAAAATATATTAAGTTTCTTAAAATATTAACATCATTGTCCTTATTCAGTTTTGACTCGAAAAACATTTTAAATAATTTGAACTCAAATTATTTAAATAATCTTAATAAAACAAATTTTAATGCCAGAAGATTCAGCTATAAATTTGGGAAAGAAAATGAAAAAGGTATTGCTTTATTATAATAGAAAATTTTTCAAATATAAAATCATTTAAAATATTAAAATTTTATTTAAAATAAGATAATGAAAAGTCAAATGATGATATATTGAATAATAATCAATATAAATCCTACAATACAAATAATATTTTATGTTCTGAAGAAGACAATCCATTTTTCCAAAGTTCTTCAAAAACTTTTAAAAATTCTGTGTTAATAGATTATAAAAATGATGATAATTATGAATATAATAATTTATATAATACATCAGACAAAGAATCCTCAAACAAAAATAAAGATATCGAATCTCAAAATAACAAAGATGGCTTGTTGAAATTAAATGAAAATACTATCTTAAAAAAAGTTTCAAACTATGAATCAACAAATTTTTCGGAATTAAAATTAAATTTTTTAGATAATGAAACTAATTTGGAAGATAATAAAAGTCAAAAGTCTAATTTTACAATTGAAAAATTAGAACAACAGTTTGATGAAAAATTAAATGAAAAGCCTCTAATTTCAAATAAAAATAATGAAAATCAGAAATTGGCAATGGGAAAATCAATTAAAGATTTCGGTTTATTCTGGATGTCGATTTCCACATTGGTTTGTTTGCAAAAAGAAGAAAAATTTTTGTTAAATAAAATAAAAGATATAAATAAAATATTAAAAGAAATTTTGGAATTTTATGATGAATTCATCTTTATAAGCAAAATTAATACAATGAAATTTTCATTGGTAAATGAGGTAAGTTGATAAACAGTTTTTTTATGATTAAATTATAGTAAATTTTTTATTAATAAACAGCCTGCACCATTGTTTTCACTATTTGATTTGTTAAGAATAAAAGAAATTTCAGAAATAAACAAAAATAAGATTTATCATATAATTAGCAAAGTGTATGCTAAAAAATACACCATAAAAGTTCATCAAAAGATTATAAATATTGCTAAATGTTGTCTTAACGAAATGACCAATCTTCAAAATATTTTGTATTTAAAAAATTCAGATGAAGACATAAAATCACAGCTTTTAAATTTCCAATTTAAAAATATATTATTAACAAATATAAATAAAATTCAAATAAATCCAATTAAAGAAGATATAGAATATGATTTTAAAAATTTGGAAAAAGTGATAAATAGATTAAACAAAGAAAATTTTCAAGGAAAAAATCTAAATTTAGAATTCAATAATTTAAAATTAGACAATGATTTAGACTCAAATGTTCAAAGAATTTCTACTCTTGATATAATTTTTAATACCGCAAATGAAACTGTTGTAAATTCTGTACTTCTTGAAAAAGAAAATGAAAGTTTAAGAAAAAAAGATGAGATCAATAGTTTTTCAGATATACAGAGTCATATTGATTCTTTTAATTCTAACTCAAAAAAAAATTCTAATCTTGACGAAAATTCTTTTCTTATTAAATCTAATTTATTCCTTAATAATCAAATGTCAACCCTGAAAAAATGTGTTGATTCTTTTACATCAATAAATGATAAGCCAAAAATCAACGAAAATGAACAATATAAAAAAATAATTTTAGAAAATGTAAAAAATATGCAATGCATGTTGGAATTATTAGAAAATTTGATAACTTATAAAGATCAATATCAACAAGAGAATTTTAAAAAAATTGCAAAAGATGATAAAAATCAATTTAACGAATATTTGAACAAACTAGATTCAGATGTATTCAATTTTAATAGAGGATTTTTATTTCAAAATTATATTAATAATGGAATAATTTTAGATTCAATCAACAATTTTCCAAAAAAAGGGTATTCAATTATATTTTCTTTTAAATGGGATCCTTTGTATGAACAATCGTTAGATAAAAAATGTGATTTATTTTACTTATTAGGAATTAAATCAAACTCTAAAAATTCAAAAGAATCAAATAATCCTTTCAATACAAATTTTAATGAAAATGATTTAAATAAATATACAAATAAAGAGGAATTTCTTAAATATTTAAAAATGGGATGTTATATATTTAATAGAAAAATTTATATTTCAGATCCGAATAATTCATTGGAAACAAATATAGAAGTTATACCAGGAGTTTCGTATGTTTTAATAATAGAGCAGAAAGAGCCATCAGGGCTAGTTGTGAAAAAAAATTCAAAAGTATCTTATATATATTTATTTTTTAAATTTTTTATTAAGATATCTATCAAAGTCAACAATTCTGAAATGTTCAGCTCGGAAGATTTTTTATATCCAGTAGGAAACATGAAATTATATCTAGGTACAGATGGATTAAATAAGACTTATACAAAAAATAAAGAAATTTACTTTTTAGAGATGGGAACATTTTGTGTGTTCAATGAAATTTTTAAAGAAGAAATTATAGAAAATTTATTTAATTTGAAAGGTTTTTATGATTTAATTTTATTCAGAAATTATGAAATTGCCTATCCAATTAATAACGACAAAAAGCAAATCTTAAATAATGTTCGATCTTATTCTAAAAGTAAAATTGAGCAAGGAGTGGTAATCTTGGTTTCTGAAAATGTAATTATATTAAATTATCATATTTTATTTTTTATCTATTCAGTCCACTCTTCAAAATTCAATATTCAAATCGAATCATTCCAATAAATTCAAAGAAGATTTTGCAGAATTCACCAATAACAATAAATTCGGAGAACTGATAGAAAGAAAATTGGAGTTATTATCTAATGTTATTATACTAAAGCATCTTTCTGCTGGTGAAGAATTTCTGAAATTTGACGGAAAAAGCGTTTTAATACTCGTATTCATTTTTATTCAACAATTAAATGATAATTTATTGGATGAAAATATATCACAAGAGATTTTTAAATTGGTAGAAACTTTATTAAGATTGCTTGGTAATTTCTTTAAAGAAGAAATTTACGAATGCTTATTAAATGACTTTGATATTATCTTTTTCTATTTAAATAGGTTTTTAGAAAAGGTAAAAAATAAAATTTTATTATTGAATAATTTTGATAGATTTCTTTAACATTGAAGTTGACAGAATCATTGATTATTGCAATGATTGATAATATCTCTATTTTTAATCTATTTTCTCATCAATCTGAAATTTACTTAAATTATAGAAATGAAATGTGTTACATAATATTAAATGATGAATTATATGAAATAAAAAATAAAAATATTCAAGTAATAAAAATTTTCGATTCTATTAATTATTCATTATTTAGATCCTCGTTATGAATAAATTTTCTTGTTGCTTTGAAAATAATCAGAAAGGGCTTTATCATCCGAAAATTATTAAAAGATTAATGACTTTTACTAAAAAGTTCCTTACAAATTCTTGTGATCCGAATGAATTGGAAGAAAAAGATCTAGAAAAGATTCTAAAGAAAAAGATAATCCATATTTGGAACGAAATCATAGCGGTCTTAATTGCTGAAAAAGAGAAATTTTCTATGTTATTAATATTAAAAGCAATATTTGAAGACTCAATTTCTAATTATTTTTTATATAAAATTTTAAGTTTTATTTATAAATTTGAAAAAAGAGGTACTTGAAAAATTTTATCTTTTAACATTATAGATTTACTTATAAGCTTCATTAGTTTGATTCCAGACTTCAATTTATTGGATAATTTATTGCTTTTAATTGCAAAATTGGAGAAAAATAAAAGCAATTATGGGGAAATTAATATTATTGCAGATATCGATTGTAAATAGCATATTACTTTGATTTTTAATAAATTATATAGATGTTGATTTATCTCAAGCGCTAATATTAAAGATAATTGATGAATTTTTCCTCAGGAATAACATAGAACCCTTTACTAATGAAAAAAAAATTAAATCTTCAAAGACAATATCTACATCAGACACTTCAAGAATAAACTTCGAAAATGAGCTTAATCCAAACCAAAATACAATTATTAAAAGAATTTTAGCCAAAAATCCTGCTTTCATGATAAATTTTTTCAATCTCCATACAATTAAAAATCTTTTTATTACAATTTTGGAGAGAACAGAATGCAAAGCAAAAATAAATTCTATAAAGGACAATAAGACTCTCAATTACAAAAATAAAAATTCATCAGATGATATAAATGATATTTGGGACGAATTATCTAGTATATTTTATAAATATAACTTTTGTCAAAAATTTTTTATTTTATTTACCTTTTTAAAAAACTATTAGAAGAAAGTTTTAATGAAGAACAAATTAATAAAAATGCTGAAATTCAAGATTTAAGTAAGATGGAAAATTTCATAGAAGAAAAATTTTCAAATAACTATACTTCAAACTTATGCATATTAATTGATGAGAGAATTCGTGAATTATCACCAAAAAATATTCTTAAATATTTAAAAAATAAAGCCGATTTGGATTTCAGATTTATTACAGAAAATTATAGATTAAATTATGAATATCTGAAACTTTTTCTTAAGATATCTGTTTATATTAATGAAATGTTTTCTTTGCTATCGTCCGAATTTATTTATTTTTTAGTAATTTGGTGTTACAAAAACATTATTCTTTATGATAAAAAAAACTATTTAACTATTATTGAATCAACAAAATATTCATGTGATTACTTCTTTTCACTATTAACTTCAAAATTTGTGAAAATGGAAAACGGGAAATTTAATGACAGAATAATTTCTGATTTTATTTGGATAATAAATAATACGATAAATCAATCTTCTAATCCTTTTTATTTTCTATTAATATCATATTTAATAAAAAAGAAAATTAATGTAAAGAAGTTTTATTTTCATGTTTTTAAATCAATAAATTCACTCCTTATAAAACCGGAATATGAAAATAGAGAGAAATTCACATTAAACAACACAATAAACTATACTATCCTGATTTATAATATAATATCTATTTCCAATCCGAGAAACATATATTTGAAAAAAATGAAGATTTTTACTGTAATTAATGAATTTTTAGATTATTTAATCGAAGATCCTATTATTTTTTCTCAGAAGGCATATAAATACACTTACACTGAGGCGAACAATAATAAACATGATTTTAAGATTTTACTAGAAATGGTGTTAGATATATTCTTGGATATTGATATTAACTCTTTCAGAGATTTATTTTTTTATAACAAAGAAATAAAAAAATTAAGCAATAAGGATAAATATGAAAAAGAATTCAGTTGTTCTGATCAAGATTTTGATTCGGAAGTTAAATTTAATATTGATTCTTCTGATAAAAACCTAGAAATTGGTTTAAATCAAAAAGAAATTTGTTTCCAGCAAAATATACATGATGAGAATATTCATTCAATTTTTTATTACTTAGATAAAATATATTTCTTTTCAGAAAATGAAAAAATTGATAATGATATTCATAATAGAATAAAAATAAAAATTGAATCAAACAAAAAATTTCAAAAAGGAATCGAAACAAGAGACTCAATTAAATTCTTATACAATTCTTACACTCAATATTTTTTGTCGAAATTTATTTCAATTTACATAATATTTAAAAAAGAAATAAATAATTTAATGTTAAAGCAATCATCTAGTAATAATAAACAAAAGCTTTTAAATGATGATGTAGATAAAGATTACGATTATTTCAATTCAAGAATTTCTAGCTTAAAAATATTGATAAACATTTTAATACAAGATATGAGAGAAATTATAAAAAAATATGAATGCCTTTTGAATTTGAGAACCTTTGATAACGAAAGAAATAAAACTCCAAAGCCTTCAAGTAATTCTATTCATAATAATAAGTTAGAAAATGAAATCGGAGGTAAGTCATCATTTTATTTTAATTTTAGTTAAACATGATTACATCTTTTCTAAATTGAGAGTAATTATAAAAGAAGACCCAAATGCTGATTGTGATAAAATTGCTGAGCAGGTTGAAAAACTTTCTACTGAAAAGAAACTCAATTATGAAATATGTACTTTTTTATTTAATAATTTCGTTTATTTTTTTAATTTTCATCTAAGTTTTTTACTTGAAATTAAAAATTTAGATTATGAAAAATTTAGAATAAAAAAAAGAAAAAAGAAAAGTATTCTGATACAGGAAAATGAGCTTCATAAAACCAATTTGGAAAATTCATCTTCTAATTTAAGTAGCTTTATATCTAGCTTTTCTTCGATGAATAATGAAGAAAATAAACTTTTGAATGCAAATGCCAAAATGCAAGAAAATAATTTCAAAGATTATATCTTATTGGAAGGAAGAGACAATCTTAAATATTATTCAAATATCAATATTTCTGAAAATATTTCAGAATCTCTAAAATTATTACCTGCGGATGCGAATTCGAAAGATATAAAAAAATTTGATAAAAATGACTCAATAGAAACCTTAGATTCTCCAAAATTAATTGAAATAGATAAACATCAAAATATTATTAATCATGATCTTGATAAACAAAATAATTTTATAAAAGAAGAATTAAATAAATTTCAGGTTGGTATTAATAAATATCAAAATAAAAATGTTTCATTAAATAAACTATTAAATCGAAATCTTCAATCTTGTTCTGATCTTAGGTTGTTTAATAGGAATAAGACTCTTTATTTAAGTAGTATTTTTAATAAGAGCAGTCAATGTAATATTATAAATAAACCAGAAAAATCAAAACAATTGTCAAATCTTAATATGAATATGACTTTAATGAAATTAAAGAGTAAATTCAGTTTAATGTCATTTGATAATATGAATGATAAAAAGCCTTTAATAGGAAATTCTGAAAATATGGCTGATGTTGTTAAAATTCTGGATAATTTTTATAATGGTCCTAACATTAATAAAGATTTAATAAGATTTGTGTTTTTGAATTATAAATCAATAAAAGGAAGGCTGAAAAAGGCTTTTAAAAGCCAAGATTTTAAATTTAATGATATGCATCTTCCACATCGCCCAAATAAACATATTTTATTATCCAACTTAGGTATTTTCTTTAAAAGTGCTTATTTTGAAAACAGAGTTTTTCTTGATGAAATAAAAAATAAATTTGACTATGAAATTTTTCCCTTAAATAACTGCATAAATAACTCTAATTCAATTATTGACAATAAAAATGAAAAAAATAAAGATGTTAATAATTCGATAACAATAAATACCAATTATGATAATATAAAAGAAAAAAAAGAGAAAAACCCAACTTTAATTAATGAAGCATTTAGAAGAACTCTTTCTTCAGAATTTAAATTTAAATTCCCAATAAAAATAAAAAATTTTGTAAATGAAAATTATTCAAGGATTTTTATAAAACATGATTTAAAATTTATCACTCCGATTAATAAATATTTCAAAATATCAAATAATTACATAGATGATAAAATTTTCGAAAGTAAAAATAACATAATTAGAATAAAAGAAAATTACACTCATTTTATGGATTTGGTTACACTCAAAAGTTTTAATAAAAAGATACAAACAGAATACATCACATTAAAGGGTGTTTTGAAAGGATTTTTATTTTATTCAGAGAAAAAGAAATTTATTTTTTTTGTCGATGAAAAAACTATCAATACATTAACATCAAATGAAATTATACCAATTAACTATTCATTTGAAAATTTAATCAATAAATTAAAAAAGGAGGATAATATGCCTATTAGAAATGAATTCCTATTCGCCTCTCTTAAGACTGATTTTATTGATAAATTCAAAATCATTGTTATTAATATATGTGATATTATGGAAGTGTTAAAACGACGATTTTTGTTTAATTATCAAGCCACAGAAATTATATTGAAAAATGGAAAAAGTTACTATTTTAATTTCTATCGAGATTTCTATGTTAATGAGTTTCATAAGTTTTTAAAAGTAATAAAAATATTTAGATATTTATTGAGTTAAAAATAAAATTAGATAGAAAAAGAAAAGAAAAATGAAAATGATGATGGATATACATATAGAATTATAGATGATCCGATTAAATATTTTAGAAATAATGATTTTATGAAGGTATTTATAACTAAATTTTTCAATATAAAATTTACAGAGGTGGCAAAATGGAGATATTTCAAATTTCAATTATTTAACACTGATAAATAAATTCTCAGGAAGAAATTTTCAAGATATTAATCAATATCCTATCTTCCCTTGGATTTTAAAAGAATATAATCAAGATATCGAAAATATTGATGTCCTGAATAAAATTGGGAAACAAAATATTTTTAGAAATTTAAATTTCCATGTTTCTATTCAAACAAAAGAAAAACAAGAACATGTTATTAGCAAATATTTGGAAGATAAAACAAAAGCATTTAAAAATCATTTCGGTGTGCATTATTCAACATCTGCAATTTTATTTTATTATTTAATTCGTTTAGGACCTATTACTGAAAATTCCATCAAATTCCAAAATATGCGTTTTGACCACCCAAATAGAATTTTCACTTCGATTAGTGATACTTGGGATATCTTAGAAAGATTATATGATAATAGAGAGCTAATACCGGAAATATTTTCAATGCCAGAAATTTTCTTGAATAATAATTGCTATTACATGGGAAAAAATTCTACAACATTTAAAATTGTTGATGATATTTTTTTACCAGAATATGCCAAAAAAAATCCAATTAACTTTACTTATATTCATAGATATTTCTTAGAAGATAAATGCGTTTCTGATTCTTTATCTTCTTGGATAGATAATATTTTCGGCGAAAATCAACTTAAAAAAAATAAGGAGTCTTTAAATGTATTCAAAAAATGTTGTTACGCACAAGAAACTAATTTAGTTGAGAAATATGAATTTTTAAAGAAATCTATGAGTCAAAAAAATCAAAATACAGAAAATAAAGAAGCAGAATCCAAAATATTAAAAAAAGTGGATAAAATTCTGAATTTCGGCCAAGTGCCTGCAAAACTATTTGAATATAAACATCCAAAAAAAAATACACTTTTAAAACAAAATGATTATGAAGCGCTTTTTCCCGATTTATATATAAATTTTCGTAACATGAAAAAACCAATTAGATATTTTAATAAGTCGAAAAGTTTCATTTACGTTCTTTATTTTGATAACGAAGTTGAGGTGTTAAAGAGCACAAAATTAGAGAAAAGCTATAAATTTCAATTAAAGGCTCCTGCTTATTTAATGGGTTATAATTACAACTATTCTTATGTAAAAAAGAAACTAAAGGAGGAGACAGAAAAATACAAAAATGATATAGAATCAAATGAAATTGAAATAAGTAAAAAAGAACATTATATAAAAGAAGAGTTAACTAAAAAATTGTATAATTATTCGAAAGATAAAATTCAATATCCATTATACAGAAGAGAGTTGGATATTAAAAAGAAAGAAATAGAGATTCTTCTACAAAAAAAAATTAAATTTGATGATCCAAAATACTTAGCAAAAAATTATAATTCTTTTTATCATTATTACTTTATTATGGATAAAGAAGAATCTATAAATAAAGAATCAAAAACAAATAAAATATCACAACGAATTTCAGAAGACATTCTTTCTCACTATAAAATTGCGGAGATCAACAATTTAAAAAACCTACACAGTGAATTTGAAAAAATTTTTAATGATAAAATTTGGATTCCAATTTATAATGAGAAATTTTTTATAAATGAGTTTTCTGATTGCAAATTTTTTGTTGCTTGTCAATACCTTGACAACAGCATAAAAATATACAAAGAAGAGACCAAATTTATCGAGTTTATCTTGGAAGATGTAATAAAATAAACTTAATTTTCTTAAAAATTTATAAAAAATAAAATTTTAGTTTGTTTCTTGTTTGTATAAAACTCAAGATGAGTCTAAACTTTTAACAGGTCTTATAAACGGTAAAATTAAAATTTGGGAAGTAAAAATTGATATTAAAAAAATGGATTTCCAATTAGAATTTTCCAAGGAATTTATTGCTCATTCTGATGCTGTTACTTGTATTAATATTGTTGAGAAATTAAATATAATAATAACCGGTGGAGAAGATGGATGTGTCTATATAAGGAATTATTATGATTTGAAAATAATTACTGTAATAAATCCAGAATTAAAAATAACATCACATGATTTAAACTTGAAAATATTAGATATAAATGTCTCTGAATTTGATTTAATTTATATTAAATGCTATTATCAAGACGAAATTTTTCTTTATGGCTATAACTTAAACGGGTTAAAATTTGGATGCTTAAAATCTGCTGTAAATCAACTCTACTTTACACCTACTGGAAAATTAATAATTAGCGAATATTTTTCAAAAGAAATTTCAATCTATCATCCAGTGACATTCAAATTAGTAATTCGATTTATATTTTTAATTAAGCTTTTTTTTTCAATAAATAGAAAAGAATCCTTTATAATTTAAATAGCTATCAAAGATTTCTGATTTGGCAAATGATGAAGAAAGTTCTACTATTGGGAAGTCAAACCAGATGGCACAAAAGAAAATTAAGAAAATTCAAGTTGATGAATTTCCTAATACTGCATTTTTTATAGAGAAGATAAAAGGTATGCATATATATGAAAATTTAAATTAATAATTTATAAGAAAATGCATTTTTGAAAAAATCAAGTTTGGATGGATATATTAAAATTCAACAGATTAATAAAGTTTTCTTTTCGGGTTCTGAATAGTATTAAATAAAATTTCAAGTTTTTCTAGTTAAAATTAATATATTTATTATTATTTAATTATGTAATTTCAATAAGTTTAGTTATTTTTCATTACTGTTATTATTATAATTTAGAGGAGTACAGTTTATAGGCTTTTATTAAGTTTTGTTATCTCTCAAACTGATTTTTTGAAACCCTATTTTGCTAATTTAAATATTAAATTATTATTCATATTTAATAACAATTCGACAAATATTTTATTTTTTAGTTCAATAAAAATATAATTTTGATTTAAATAATTATTTATTATTTTTATTTTAAAACATTCTTTTTAATAGAATTTCGAAAAATGGAAAATTCCAAGAAAAACGAAGAAAATAATGAAGATATTGAGAACATTGAAAAGCCTTCATATACTTATTGGAAGAGAGAAACTGATAAACCATTTTCTCAAGAATTTACACCTCAAAGGACAAATTCTAACATTCAAGAAAATAATCAAAATGCAGTTGGATCTGCATGGAACAAAGCAGGAACTTGGTAATCATAAAATTTTTTTTTTTTTTATTTACAAATATTTTTTTCCGTGTTTGTTAACTTTTAAATTTTATTAGGGAAGAAAAACATTATAATAAAAATCAAGTAGAAGATTTCTTTAACAACTTTATTTCATCTCAAAATAAAGTATTTTCTAAATGTTTCATTATTGAGAAAATAACCTCTTATTCTGGAGACGTAAAAATTATTTAATATGCAGATTTTTTAAAAGAGATTTTCTAATTTTTTAATAATTCTTAATTTTTTTAATTTAAATTAATTCAATTATAGTGTTATTCAGTATTTGTAAGAGGCAAAAAAAAATTTGTTCATGATTGTGAATTTAGTCTAAATATACTTGGAGTACAAGAATTTGAAGAAATCAAAGGTGAAATTAAAGTTTCTGATATCACAAATCATTCTGAAGATGATGATTTTGAGGTAATTACTAAAAATAACAAAAATCGAGATTCAATGCTTCAAATCTAAATTCCTTAAATTAAATATTTCTAATCGATTAAATAACTTTCAGTTTGATTTTTCTTCAAAATTCAAACCAGAAGAAAATCCGCTTTCTACCTCTATCTTAAGTAAAATAAAAGCCATGAGGGAAGAAATTCAAGACTATATTAGAAAAATTTTTAATGAAATGAAAGAAAAATTATAATACAAGACTCATAAAGAATAAAAGAATAATTTTTATTTAATACCATATTTAATTTTATCTTAATTCAGTTTTAAGAACATTTTTTAATAATTTTTTTGGATTTCAGAATTTCGAAAAAAAAATGTGAATTATTAATAATATTTTGAAAAGTGTTTAAGAAGTAATATTCATCAAATGAAATATTTCCACCGAATTTTATTCATTAATAAATTTAATCAATAAAAGATTCAATTAAAAAGAAAATTATAGGTAATAAATCTTAAATTAAAATTTCAAAATATCAGCTTGCAATTTATTTGCCATCTTTTGATAATGTTTGTCTATATTATATAAGTTGATAAATTCTTATAATTTTTAGTAAAACTAATAAAAAAGGATAAATTAAAAAAATAATTAAGTATAAACGTCTAGACTTTTATTTATTGACGAGTTTTAAGGTTAATTCATATTTATATTTATGAATTTTAAAAACTCTTAATAAAAAGTCTTTTAAAAGGATTAAAGTTTGTTTTCATTTAATTTAAAAAAAGAAAGTTAAGAATGAATCAAATTGATTTAATGAAAAATAAAAGTGCTATTGCCACTGCGAAAAAAAAGATGGATATCATGACTTTAGAATCTGTCAATAACATTTCAACTCAACAAAAAATTTCTCAAAAAAATGAAAATATTAATATGAGAAGAAATTTGAGAAGTCATTTGAATACAAAAGGCCAAAATGGAAAATTGAATTTAAGAATGCGTCGCGATAGAGAGTTATGGCAAATGTCCAGAAGAGAAGGACTCTCTAGAAGGATGAGATCAATTATACTAGAAAGATTAAATGGTTAATTCGGATACTTAATTTCTTTATTAATCTACTTAATTAATTCATATTAAAATAAAATCCTATTTTAAAATAAATAAAAATTAAGATTTCTATTATTTATACATAGATAAATCTGAAGAATATATATATTTGAATAAATATAAAATACGCTTATTTACTCTTAATTGACTTCTTTTTAAATATATAAATTAAAAAATTTATTCGTTTAAATAATGAATTAAGACATTAACATAAATAAAATTAGATTTTCTGTCAATTTTATAAAATCAAAAAAAATATTTAAAAGATTGGGGATTGGGGATTGGG
>Ga0194116_10003516_pt1 | contig 18788 bp, 14 predicted proteins | sample TA2MahsurfametaG_4_FD_148617 | JGI IMG/M metagenome (GOLD analysis project Ga0194116, IMG submission 148617) | Freshwater microbial communities from Lake Tanganyika, Tanzania - TA2015008 Mahale S9 surface | ecosystem: Environmental > Aquatic > Freshwater > Lake | place: Tanzania: Lake...
TATGCTTAACCAGGGGGCCGGTCCAGGCTCTGTTCACAAACGCGCGGGCGCTGCCGCCGCGCCGGGAGCTTGCTGCGCATGTCCGTCCTACAGACCCGAATCAATGCCCGCTCGGCCGAATTCAAAGCCTATGCTGAGCAGATGCAGGCCGCTGTCGCGGACCTGCAGGCCCAGATCGCTGTTGCCGCCGAGGGCGGTGGACCGCTCGCCCGCGACAAGCACACCGCGCGGGGCAAGTTGCTGCCACGCGAGCGTGTGCAAATGCTGCTCGATCCGGGCACGCCATTCCTTGAACTCGCGCCTCTGGCTGCACATGCCATGTACAACGGCGATGCGCCCTGCGCCGGCTTGATTGCGGGCATCGGTCGCATCGAGGGTATCGACTGCATGATCGTTTGCAACGATGCCACGGTCAAGGGAGGCACCTACTATCCCATGACGGTCAAGAAGCATTTGCGGGCCCAGGAGATTGCCCAGCAAAATCATCTGCCCTGTGTTTATCTGGTCGATTCAGGCGGGGCTAATCTGCCCAATCAGGACGAGGTTTTCCCCGACCGCGAACACTTTGGCCGCATCTTCTACAACCAGGCCAACATGAGCGCGCAGGGCATCGCACAAATTGCGGTGGTGATGGGCTCATGCACCGCCGGTGGCGCTTATGTGCCTGCCATGAGCGACGAAACCATCATCGTACGCAAGCAGGGCACCATTTTTCTGGGGGGGCCGCCTTTGGTCAAGGCGGCAATTGGCGAGGTTGTTAGTGCCGAGGACTTGGGTGGCGGAGATGTGCACACGCGCCTATCGGGTGCGGCCGATCATCTGGCGGAAAACGACGCCCATGCGCTGGCCCTGGCGCGCCGGGCTGTGGCTACGCTGCAGCGCCGCAAGGCTGCGTCTGTGCAACTGCGTCCCGCGCTACCTCCCTTGTATGCGGCCAGTGAGCTTTATGGAGTGATCCCCTCTGACACCCGCAAACCCTACGATGTGCGGGAGGTCATTGCCCGTATCGTCGATGGCAGCGAGCTGCACGAGTTCAAGGCCCGCTTCGGCTCCACCCTGGTCTGCGGCTTCGCCCATCTAGAGGGTATGCCGGTGGGCATCATTGCCAATAATGGAGTCCTGTTTTCGGAATCGGCGCAGAAGGGCGCGCACTTCATTGAGCTGTGCTGCCAGCGCAAGACGCCTCTGGTTTTTCTGCAGAACATCACTGGTTTCATGGTGGGCCGCAAGTACGAGAACGAAGGCATTGCGCGCCACGGCGCCAAGATGGTGACGGCAGTAGCCACTGCCAGCGTGCCCAAGTTCACCATCATCATCGGCGGCAGTTACGGCGCAGGTAACTACGGCATGTGCGGCCGCGCTTATTCGCCGCGCTTTCTCTGGATGTGGCCCAATGCCCGCATTTGCGTCATGGGTGGCGAGCAGGCGGCCGGCGTATTGGCCACCGTCAAGCGCGACGCGGTGGAGGCCAAGGGCGGCACGCTCAGCGCCGAGCAGGAGCAGGCGATCAAGCAGCCCATCCTCGATCAGTTTGCGCATCAGTCGCACCCTTATTACTCCAGCGCCCGCTTGTGGGACGATGGGGTGATCGACCCAGCCGATACCCGGCGTGTGCTGGCCCTGGGCTTGTCAGCCGCGCTCAATGCGCCCATCGGCGAACCCAGGTTTGGCGTCTTTCGCATGTAATGCAAGCTGTGCCTGGCCTGAGCTCCCTCCCGCACAGCATGCGCACCCCTTCCTCGACCCTTTTGACCCTGGACAGGTATGCAGCCCACCCTCTATGACACCCCCGAACACGCCCTGCTGCGCGAGCAGGTGGCCCGCTTCATCGCGCGCGAGGTCGAGCCTCATGCCCAGGCTTGGGAAGATCAGGGCTGTGTGCCGCGCGAGGTGCTGCAGCGCATGGGCCGCGCCGGTCTCTTGGGCCTGATGTACGAGGCTCAGTACGGCGGCGGTGAGGCTGACGCGCTCACCAACCTGGTGTTTGCAGAAGCCCTGTCACAGTCCACTTTTGCAGGTTTCATCATCACCGTGCTGGTGCACACGGACATGGCCAGTCCGCACCTGCACCATGCGGGTTCGCCCGAACAAAAAGCGCGCTATATGCCGCGCATTACCGCGGGCGACTGCATCACTGCAGTGGCCATTACCGAGCCCGGTGCTGGATCGGATGTGGCCGGCATACGAACCCAGGCCCGCCGCGAAGGCGATGAATGGGTGATCAACGGCACCAAGATGTTCATCACCAATGGGGTGCATGCCGATGTCTACTTTGTCGCCGCCAAGACCGGTCCTGGCAAGCGTGACATGTCGATTTTTATCGTCGACAAAGGCACCCCCGGCTTCACGGTCGGCCGCGCGCTCAAGAAAACCGGCTGGCTGTCCTCCGACACGGCTGAACTGGTGTTTGATGCGGTTCGAATCCCCGCGGCCAACCTGCTCGGTCAGGAGCACAAGGGTTTTTATTCGGTCATGCAGAACTTCCAGACCGAGCGCATTGCTCTGGGTGCGATGGCCGTGGGTCACTGCCAGCAGGCCTTGCGGCTGACCCTGGACCATGTGCGCCAGCGACAGGCCTTTGGCGGCACCTTGTGGGATCAGCAGACGATACGGCAGCGCCTGTCCATGCTCGATGCCAAAACCCGTGCGGCGCGGCAGTTCATGTACCACTGCGCCTGGTCGGTCACACAGGGCCACGACATCGTCCAGGAAGTGTCCATGCTCAAGGCCCTGACCGGTGAGCTGGTCAATGAAGTGGTGCAGAACTGCCAGCAGTTTCACGGGGGAATGGGTTTCATCCGCGAGACCGCGGTCGAGCGTCTCTGGCGCGATGCCCGCGTGCTGGCCGTCGGTGGGGGCGCCACCGAAGTCATGCTCGAGGAAGTGGCCAAGCGCTACTGATCCTGTGGTGGCCCCGACCCAGTTCTCCCTCCCCTAAGGATGCTCCATGTCTGATGCGATCGAAGTTCTGCGCCCACGGCCCCAGGTTGCCGAGGTCTGGCTCAACCGTCCCGAGGTGCGCAATGCCTTCAACGACACCGTCATCGCTGATCTCAAGCGCGCCTTTGTCGCCTTGGCCGCCGATACTGAACTGCGTGTGGTGTTGCTTGCCGCCCGGGGTAAGGCCTTCTGTGCCGGTGCAGACCTCAACTGGATGCGAGCCATGGCCGACTACAGCTGGGAGCAAAACCGCCAGGACGCGCAGCGTCTGGCCGATATGCTCTGGACGCTCGATCAGTGTCCGGTCCCGCTGGTCGGGCGTGTGCAGGGCGATTGCTACGCTGGCGGTATGGGGCTGGCCAGTGTGTGCGATGTGGTGGTGGCCTCCAGGCAAGCCACCTTTTGTTTGTCCGAAGCGAGATTGGGGCTGCTGCCGGCCACGATCAGCCCCTATGTGGTGCGCGCGTTGGGCGTGCAGGCCTCGCGCCGCTATTTTGTGACTGCCGAACGCTTCAGCGCCGAGCAGGCCCACCGCTTGGGTTTGGTGCACCAGCTCTGCGAGCCTGAGGCCTTGGATGCACAGATCACGGAGCTCATAGACGCCCTGGTGGCCAACGGACCGGCCGCGGTCAAGGCCTGCAAGCAATTGGTGCGCGATGTGGCTGGCCAGCCCCTTACCGAGAGCCTGCGTGCGGAAACCGCGCGGCGCATCGCCGATTTGCGTGCCAGCCCCGAAGGCCGGGAAGGGGTGCAGTCTTTCCTGAATAAGCGTGCACCAAACTGGCAGGTCTGAGAGGAAACCATGTTCAAGAAAATCCTGATTGCCAATCGCGGCGAGATCGCCTGCCGGGTGGCGGCCACAGCCCGCCGCCTCGGTGTGCAGACGGTGGCGGTTTATTCTGAGGCCGATGCGCGGGCCAAACATGTGGCCGCATGCGACGAGGCGATCTACATCGGCACCAGTCCGCCGCGCGAAAGCTATCTGCAGTGGCAGCGCATCATTGAGGCGGCGCTTGCCACCGGGGCACAGGCGATTCATCCCGGCTACGGCTTTCTCAGCGAGAACGAGGAGTTTGCTCAGGCTTGCGCCGATGCCGGACTGGTCTTCATCGGCCCGCCGCCTGCGGCCATACAGGCCATGGGCCTGAAGGCCGAATCCAAGCAACTCATGGAAAAAGCTGGCGTACCGCTGGTGCCGGGCTACCACGGCGCCAATCAGGAAGCCGCGGTGCTGCAGGCCGAGGCCGACCGCATCGGTTATCCGGTGCTGATCAAGGCCAGTGCCGGCGGCGGCGGCAAGGGTATGCGTGCCGTCGAGAAAGCCCAAGACTTTGCAGATGCGCTGGCCAGTTGCCAGCGCGAAGCCGCCAGCAGCTTTGGCGACGATGCAGTGCTCATCGAAAAATATGTGCAGCAGCCGCGCCATATTGAAATCCAGGTGTTTGCCGATCAGCACGGCCACTGTATTTACCTGCACGAGCGTGACTGCTCGGTGCAGCGCCGCCATCAGAAGGTGCTGGAGGAAGCGCCTGCGCCGGGGATGACCGAGCATCTGCGCAGACGCATGGGCGAGGCTGCGGTTACCGCGGCGCAGGCTGTGGGCTATGTCGGAGCAGGGACGGTTGAGTTCATCGTTGAGGGGCTCGCAGGCGGCGCATCGGAGCGGCCCAGCGTCGGGGCCCAGTTCTTTTTCATGGAGATGAACACCCGTTTGCAAGTCGAGCATCCGGTGACCGAGGCCATCACCGGTCTTGATCTGGTGGAGTGGCAGTTGCGGGTGGCCAGCGGCGAGCCTCTGCCTCTCGCGCAAGAGCAAGTCCCCCTGCGCGGCCACGCCATCGAGGCGCGCATTTGTGCGGAGAATCCCGACAAGCAATTCCTGCCGGCCACGGGCACCCTGCAGGTCTACAGCAAGCCGGCCAGTACGGCTTTTGCGGTCAGCGAGGTGCGCATCGACGACGGTGTTCGCCCGGGCGATGCCATCAGTCCTTTCTACGACTCGATGATTGCCAAGCTCATCGTGCGCGCCGACACGCGCGCCCAGGCGCTGGCCCGGCTCGACGCCGCGCTGGCCGATCTGCACATCGTCGGTCCGGCCACCAATGTGCAGTTCTTGCGCCACATTCTGGCCACGCCCGCGTTCTCGCAGGCCCGGCTTGACACCGCGCTGATCCCGCGCGAGGCCGACCGTCTTTTTCATCAGCAGCCTGTCTCTGTTCGGGCAGCGGTGGCGGCGGTGGTGGTGCATCGGCTACAGGCTGAGCAGGCTTTGGCAGGGAGCGATCCCTTCAGCGCACGCGACGGTTGGCGCTCGCACGGCCTGACGCACAGGCATTTTGATTTTCGGTGGCAGGACCAGCGGCTGCGAGCTACGCTCATCTATGGCCGCTCAGGCTTGCAATTGGCCTTCAGTGGGGACGATCCGCAGCCCCTGGCCTGGCAGACGCGCGAGTCGGCACTGGTCTGGCACTGGGGAGAAGACACGGGCCGCGCGCAGGTGTACTGGCAGGGCGAGCTCGCCCATGTTTTTTCGCCCGAGGGCAGCACCCGCATTGAGCTGATGGATGCGCTTGCCCAGGCGGGCCAAGAGGCTCAGGAGGGCGGGCGACTGAGCGCTCCCATGCCCGGCAAGATCGTGAGCTTTCTCGTCAAGCCTGGCGAGCGTGTGAGTAAGGGCCAGGCCCTGGCCCTGATGGAGGCCATGAAGATGGAGCACACCATCGCGGCGCCGGCCGATGGTGCGGTCGAGGAACTGCTGTTTGCCCCCGGTGACCAGGTGTCCGAGGGGGCCGAGCTCTTGCGCCTGAGTGCCTGATGCGCATCGTCTTTCATGACCTCACTGTTGAGCCCGAGCCCTGGCTGGCCGAATTACGGCGGGCCTTCCCGCAGGCCACGGTGCAGTCGTGGCAGCCGGGCGCTCCTGCGGCAGATTACGCCTTGGTCTGGGCGCCGCCTCAGCAACTGCTTGATGAACAGCCGCAGCTCAAAGCTCTCTTCAATATCGCCGCCGGTGTCGATGCGCTCCTCAAGCTCAAACTGCCCGCTGCTGTCCCGGTGTTTCGGCTTGACGATGCCGGCATGGCGGTGCAGATGGCCGAGTATGTCTGCCAGGCGGTGATTCGCTTTTATCGCGAGCTCGATGCGGTCGAGGCAGACAGTCGACGCGGTCTCTGGCAGCAGCGCGCGCCGCGCTTGCGCCAAGATTTTGCTGTGGGGGTGATGGGTCTGGGGGTATTGGGCCAGCGCGTGTTGGGCGCCCTGCACGCTTTCGGTTATCCGCTGCGCGGATGGAGCCGCTCTGCGCGCACCCTGCCGGGCGTACAGACATTTTGGGGGGCAGCGCAATGGCCGGACTTCCTTCGCGGCAGCCGGATTCTGGTCAATCTGCTGCCCCTGACCCCAGAGACTGACAAGATCCTGGACCGGCGCGCGCTGATGAGCTTGCCGGTCGGTGGCTACCTGATCAATGTGGCGCGAGGTCGTCACCTTGTCGATGAGGACCTCTTGGCAGTCCTCGACAGCGGCCATCTTGCCGGGGCCTTGCTCGATGTGTTCCAGCAGGAGCCGCTGCCGGCTGATCATCCCTTCTGGCATCAACCGCGTATCACCGTGACCCCACACACCTCGGCGCGCACCCTGCGCCGTGAAAGTCTGGCCCAGATCATCGGTAAGATAGTCGCGCTTGAGGCAGGGGCGCTGCCTCAGAGCCTGGGCGGATGGGTGCGTACCGAAGTAGGATACTGATCCCCGTAATGGAGAGAGCCATGAATCTGCCTTCCAGAGTCAAGTTGGTCGATGTCGGCCCGCGTGACGGGCTGCAAAACGAAAAAGGTCAAGTGCCGGCCGAAGTCAAGATCGAGTTGGTGCACAGGCTGCAGGATGCCGGCCTGAAAGAAATCGAGGTCACCAGCTTTGTCAGCCCCAAATGGGTGCCTCAAATGGCCGATAACGCTCAGGTGATGGCCGGCATACATCGTCGCCCTGATGTGCGTTATTCGGTGCTGGTGCCCAACCTCAAAGGTCTGGAGGCGGCTCTCTCAGTTCCCCGGGCCCACTGGCCCGATGAGATTGTGGTGTTTGCCGCAGCCAGCGAGGCCTTCAGTCAGCGCAATATCAACTGCTCGATTGCCGAGAGCATCGATCGTTTTGCACCCGTGGTGGCGCAGGCGCGCAGCCAAGGTATTCATGTCCGCGGCGCGATTTCGGTGGCAGTGGGTTGCCCCTACCAGGGCGAAGTGCCCCCCCAAGCTGTCGGCGAGGTGGCCCGCCTGATGAAGGCAATCGGCGTACAACACGCTGGCGTGGCAGACACCGTGGGTGTCGGCACGCCGGGCAAGGTGCAGCGCGCTATGGAGGCGGCACTGCAGCATTACGAACTGGCCGATGTATCGGGCCATTTTCATGACACCTATGGACAGGCCCTGGCCAACACGCTGGCCTGCCTGGAAATGGGGATCTGGCAGTTCGACAGCTCGTCGGCCGGGCTGGGCGGTTGTCCCTATGCCAAGGGCGCAACGGGTAATGTTGCCACCGAAGATGTCGTCTACCTGCTTCACGGCCTGGGTATCGACACCGGCATCGATCTGGACAAGCTCATCGATGCGGGCGCCTTTATCAGCAGTTTTCTGCAGCGCAAACCCAATTCGCGCGCAGCCACTGCATTGCTTAACAAGCGCGCCGCGTGAATCTGCCCGAGTCGGTGCAAAGAGTGGCGGCCTTGCTGGCTGAGTGCGGCCATGCTCATGCGCCCCGTCTGCTCGACGAGTCGGCGCGTACGGCGCAGGAGGCGGCCGACGCCCTGGGCGTGCAGCTCGGCCAGATTGCCAAGAGTATCGTGTTTCGGCGTGAGCCCGATCAGGTGGCGGTGATGGTGGTCACTGCGGGCGATCAGCGGGTCGATGAGCGCAAACTGGCCGACCGCCTCTGCCCCACCGGCTACAAGCTGATCCGTGCCGATGCCGCTTTTGTGCGTGAACGCACCGGTTTTGCCATTGGTGGCGTGGCTCCGCTGGCGCATCTGCACCCGCCCTTGCTTCTGCTTGATCTAAGCTTGTTTCGCTTTGAACAGGTCTGGGCAGCGGCCGGACATCCGCACGCGGTTTTTGCGGCTTCGCCCGCCCAACTTGCGCGCCTGACCCAAGCGCGCCTGGATGATGTTTCGACTCAGGGCCTGGAGTTGCAGGCCCGCGCCAGGGCCATGCTGCGCGCGCGCGCGGCCATCGTGGCGTCTGAGCCTGTGGCCGAGCCGCCCTCACCCTGCTTGTCTGTCTGCTGCATGTCACCGGATGACGGTTTGTGTGCGGGCTGTCTGCGCACGATCGACGAAATTGCAGCCTGGGGCTCGATGGCCTTGTCCCAGCGGCATGAGGTGTGGCAAGCCATTGCCCGGCGCGCCGCTACAACGCGGGGGGCTTGAGCTATGCAAGTGCCGCAGCTGACCTTTTACCTTGACTTCATCTCGCCCTATGCCTATCTGGCCTTCGAGCGTTTGCCGCAGGCCTTACAGGGCATCAGTCATGTGGTTCGCTATCAGCCGGTACTCTTTGGCAGCCTGCTTGCGCATCACGGACAGTTGGGCCCAGCCGAGTTACCCAGCAAGCGGGCCTGGACCTACCGTCATGTGCTGTGGCTGGCCAGCGCCCAGGGCACGGCCATGCAGATGCCGGCCAGTCACCCTTTCAACCCTTTGGTCCTTTTACGCCTGGCACTGGCCTGCGGTACGGACGGGCCCAACCGCTGGCAGTGTGAAACCCTCTTTCGTCATGTCTGGGCTGAAGGGGGCGACCCGCTCGATGCGCATCGCTTGGCCCGGTTAAGTCGGCTCTTGCAGCCCTCGGCCGATCCGGCCAGTGACGCTGTCAAGCTGCGGCTGCGTACCAGCACGCAGGCGGCGCTCGATGCCGGTGTTTTCGGCGTGCCCACGGTGGCCGTAGGGAACAAATTGTTCTGGGGCCTTGATGCCCTGCCCATGCTGCGCGACCATCTTGAAGGCGGTGCCTGGTTTGAGGGCCCGGCCTGGGACCATGCAGCGCAGGTGCCGGTAGGCATTGAGCGCAGGCGCTAGCCGGTCTTTCCGTCCTGCCCCAAAAAAAACGCCCACCGAAGTGGGCGTTTGAACTTCAAGCCATCGCTCGGATGGCTCGAGTTACCCGGTATCAGGTCGCGCGGGTATCGATATCGCCAGCCAGGCTGGGATAACGCACATGTTCGACCAGCTCCTGCACTTCCTTGTTGGGCGCAGGAGTGAACAGGCTCACCAGGATGATCACCGCAAAGCCCAGCGGCACGCCGAAGACACCCGCCGAGATCGGCAGGATGCCGTTCCACAGGCTGACCGGATCGGTCACGCCGAAGATGGTGCGCATCCAGGGGTGGTTGGAAGCCATGTAGTACAGGGTGATACCGAAGCCGGCCAGCATGCCCAGCACCGCGCCTGCAGCCGTGGCTCGCTTCCAGAAGATACCCAGCACCAGGGCCGGGAAGAATCCGGCTGCAGCAAAGGAGAACGCCGCCGAGACCAGGAACAGGATGTCAGCCTGCTTGGTGACATAGACCGTGTAGGCGGTGTAGGCCGCGGCCAAGGCCACGACCAGCAACAGGATTTTCGAGATCATCACGCGACGGGAGGTCGGCGCGTTCGGGTCGATCATCTTGTAGTACAGGTCATGCGACAGAGCATTGGCAATGGTCAGCAACAGACCGTCGGCGGTCGACAGCGCGGCAGCCAGGCCACCCGCAGCCACCATGCCGGAGATCACATAGGGCAGGCCGCCGATTTCAGGCGTCGCCAGCACAATGATGTCGCCGCCAATGCGCATCTCGCCCAGCTGCAGGATGCCGTCCTTGTTGACATCGGTGACCGTCAGCAGGGTTGGATCGACAGACGCCCACTGGGAGACCCAGGCCGGCAGCTTGTCAAAGGGCGTTCCTACCAGCACGGTGAAGATCTCGTACTTAACCAGTACCGCCAGAGCCGGAGCAGTGAAGTAAAGCAGGAAGATGAAGAACAGTGACCAGGTCACCGAACTGCGCGCCTGCTTGACCGATGGCGTGGTGTAGTAGCGCATCAGGATGTGCGGCAGCGCGGCCGTACCCACCATCAGGCAGAACACCAGAGCCAGGAAGTTCAGGCGCGAGGTCTCGTAAGCCGCCTTGGCTTTCTCATCGCCCGCCGGATTGCCGGCGAACTGCTGTGCATGGCGCGGCATGCCGCCCAGCGGTGCGGTGCGGGCCGCGGCTGCGGTTCGCGCAGCAGTCCAGGCTTTCTTGGCCGCCTCCTCGTCCTTGGGCAGGGCTGCCAGCGCTTTCTCGGCAGCGGCTATGTCCGCGGCAGGCGCATTGGCGGCCTTGAGATCTTCGATCTTCTTGGTGGCTGCGGCTTTGTCAGCCTCCAAGGCGCCCTTGACATCCTTGAGCTTGGCGTCCATTTCATCGACGCGGGCTTTGAAGACAGCAATGACTTCCTTCTCTTTGGGATCGTCGATCAGGGCTTTTTCCTTCTCGGTCACCTTCTGGAGCTGGTAGCCATAGACCGCCTGCGGGATCGGCACGCCGGTCTGCTTGACCGACAGCCAGACCACCGGGATCATGTAGGCAATGATCAGGATGATGTATTGGGCCACCTGGGTCCAGGTGACGGCGCGCATACCGCCCAGGAAAGAGCAGACCAAAATACCGCCCAGGCCCAGGAAGATACCGATGCTGAAGTCGACGCCGGTCAGACGGGTGGTGATCAGGCCCACGCCATAGATCTGCGCTACCACATAGACGAAGGAGCAGACGATAGCGATCAAGATACCCACCAGACGGGCCAGGTTGCCGCCGTAACGAGCACCCAGGAAGTCGGGAATGGTGAATTGCCCGAACTTGCGCAGGTAAGGCGCCAGGAAGAGGGCCACCAGGCAGTAGCCACCCGTCCAGCCCATGATGAAGGCCAGGCCGCCGTAGCCTTGCAGGTAGAGCGTGCCGGCCATACCGATGAAGGAGGCCGCGCTCATCCAGTCCGCGCCGGTGGCCATGCCGTTGTACATCGCCGGCACGCGTCGTCCGGCCACATAGTACTCGGCAGCGTCGTTGGTTCGGCTCATGATGCCGATGCCGGCATACAGCAGCACGGTGGCCACCAGGAAGATAAAGCCGATCCAGTTCCGCGGCAGGCCCATCTGTTCAAGAATGGCCAGGACCACGATAAAGATCAGAAAGCCGCCGGTGTACCAGGTGTACACCTTGTTGAGCTGCTTGCGGAAGGCCGCGTTGCCTGAGGCGCCGAACATGCCGCCTTCGGTTTCAGGAGTCATTCCAGCCATGATCAGTCCTCCTCGACTTCAGCCACGCCATGTTCTTCGTCGAGCTGGTTCATGTAGCGGGCATAGAACCAAATGATCACCACATAGACGATCAACGACCCTTGGGAGGCCACCCAGAAACTGAAGGGCCAGCCAAAGAAGGTGAAGCTCAGATCGCGGGCATAAAAGCCCACGACATAGGTCACCACAAACCAGGCCAGCAAGAGCCAGGCCGTGATGTTGAGGTTTTTCCGCCAGTATTGGCGGTGCGATTCAGTCAATTGCATGAAAACAATCTCCTCTTAGTCCCGGCCCCAAAGAGCCGTTCAACCCGCGATCCGTTTGAATGACTGCCCTCATTCCAACTTGCAGCCGGACCGCAACTAAACCGGGCTCCCGTTGATCCCGGTTTCGCGCGCCAGTTGGGCGGCGACCTTGGGCTCAAACCCTTGCAGGTGGCGAATGATCTTCGCCGCCTCCTCGGGCTCCTGGCGTTTGACATGAATCCGTGCCAGTTCGTACCAGGCATGCGGACTCATGGGCTGCAATTGGGTGTTGCGCTTTAGCGCGGTGATGGCTTCATCGAGCCGGGACTGCTGGATCAGCACCAGTCCCAGGCCAAACCAGGCCCGATCGAGCTGATCGTTGAGCTCGATGGCCCGGCGAAAGCTCTGCTCGGCCGCCTCGAGTTGGCCACTGGCTTCCTGGAGGAAGCCCTGATTGAAGAAATCAGCCGCTCTGGCCTGCGGCAGGGCCGTCAGGCGGGCGTAGTCTTGCAGAGCGCCCTTGCGGTCTTCAAATTGAGCTTTGAGATGGGCGCGGCTGGACAGTGCAAACAGGCTACTGGCGTCGATCTCTAGCATGCGGTCAAAGCAGATCAGCGCCGCCTCTTGCCGGCCCAGGGTCAGCTGGCAGAGGGCCAACAGCCGATACCAAAGCAGGGTCCAGGTCGGGCTCATCGGCAACTCTCCATCCCTACGCTCACGCAGTGTTCTATTTTGGCCAGCGTGACCGCGACATAGAGGACTGAGGTCACGAAAAAAGCAACCCAGCCGTGGTGACGCGGATCGACGCGCGATGGAGAAACCAGGCGCGCAATGCCGAGCCAGGGCCGATTGAGCACCTGGAACAACTGGTAAAACAAATTGCTGTCACGGTTTTGGCCGGCCAACAGAAAGAGCAGGCCCTGCCCGGCCAAAGCCAGCAGTCCGATGTAGAGCAGCAGTTGGAGAATATTGAGAAATTGCAGCATGCGGACGTCGTGGACCTGCCCCGGGTTGTGAGCGTCTTTTTTTTACAGTCCTCATCATGGTTTCGGGACTGACTCTGAGCTTACTTCAAGTGCTTGTTTATCGCCCTAGGACCGATTCGTAAGGGCAAACCCGAATATGTTCAACGAAATAGTGTGGCGGCATTGTCTAAAAAAATGGGCTTGCCCGGCCGTGGGCCTTTGGTATGGTTGACCCATGCAAGTGCAGCCCTCGGCCCAATTGATCGACCACTGGAGGCGCAGCCTGGCCGCCCATTTGCCCTTTGCCCGCATGGAATATGCCCATGTGGAGCATTTGGCTCGTGCAGCTTACGAGCGCTACTTCCCGCCCGAGAGTGTCCTGCTTGAGCCGCAGGCCAGTGTGCCTGAGGCCTTGATTTTTCTTCGCCAGGGTCGCGCCGTGGGGCGTCGCGTGTCCACCGCCGAGTCGGATCCGGGCTTCGAGGTGGAAACCGGTAGCCTGCTGCCGGTGGCTGCGTTGATGGCGCAGAGACCGGTCCGCAGCACTTACACCGCGCTGGAAGACTGCTTCTGTTTGTTCATTCCCTGGCCAGTGGCGCGCGATCTGATGAGCCGCAGCGCTATTTGGGCTGACTTTCTCAATCAGCGCATGCTGGCTTTTGTGGAGGCCTCGCGCCAGCGTTGGCAGCAGCAATTGCAGGCGCAGACCCAGCAGCAACAGAATCTGGAGACCCGGCTGATGGATCTGCCGATGCGGGCACCGCTGGCCTTACCGTCCGGCGCCAGCTTGCGCGCGGTGCTGGGTCTGATGCACACGCGCAAGATAGGCTCGGTGCTTCTCACCGACGAGGCAGGCCGGCTCAGCGGCATCCTCACGCGCAACGATGTTCTGGACCGGGTGGCCTTGGCCGGTCTTTCTCTGGACCAGCCCGTTTCGCAGGTGATGAGTCAACCGGTGCTGACCATCGATGCAGGCAGCACGGTATTTGAGGCTGCGCTCATGATGTCACGCCACCGAGTGCGCCATCTGCCGGTGCTCTCGCAAGGGCGCCTGTTCAGCGTGATCTCTGAGCGAGACCTGTTCGCTCTGCAGAATTTGTCGATCCGGCATGTCAGCGGTGCTATCGCGCAGGCCGAAACGCTCGAGCAGTTGCAGCAGGCGGCGCGCCAGATCCGGCAATTCACCGCGCACCTTATGGCTCAGGGCATGCAATCGCGGCCCTTGACGCGCCTGATCAGCCAGCTCAACGACAGTCTAACCGGGAGGTTAATCGATCTTGAACTTGAAAAACACCGCTTGAGCCGCTCGCAGATGTGCTGGGTGGCCTTGGGCTCTGAAGGCCGCGGTGAGCAAACCATCGCGACCGACCAGGATAACGCCCTCATTTACGAGTCCGAGCACCCGGAGCGGGATCAGGCCCGCTGGTTGGCCTTTGCCAAGGATGTCAACCTCGCGCTCGATGCCTGCGGTTACCCTTTGTGCACCGGTGGCATCATGGCCTCCAACCCGCCCTGCTGCCTGACCCCGGCACAGTGGCGGCAGCAGTTCGACCAGTGGATCGACAAGGGCGGTCCGCAAGACTTGCTCAAGGCCAGCGTGTTCTTTGACTTCAGGGCCTTGGCCGGCCGGGCCGATTGGCTGGCCGATCTGGCGGCGGCGGTGCGTCAACAGGCGATGAGCACGCCCCGCTTCATCCACCAGTGGGTGCAGAACCACCTGCGCATGGCCGTGCCCCTTAATTGGCACGGCGGTCTGGAGACGCGACGCGAGCATGAGCGCGAGGTCATTGACATCAAGCTCTGCGGCACTGCGCTGGTGGTCGATGCGGCGCGCATTTTGGCTTTTTCGCAAGGCCTGGATGCGGTCTCGACTACGGATCGGCTTGAGCAAGCCGGCGCCAGGCTCGGCATACCGAGCGATGAATACCGCGGCTGGATCACCGCGTTCGACTACCTGCAATCCCTGCGGCTGCGTCATCAAATGAGCCTGAAGGATCCAACGCAAAAGCCCAACTGGGTGCCTGTTGACACCCTGGATCAGGTGGACCGTCGGGTCCTCAAGGCCAGCCTGGCCGCGGTTCGAACCCTGCAACAAAGGCTCAGTCTGGACTATGAACGCTAGCCGGTGGCGCCGCCTCTGGCCTGCGCAAACTCCCAACGCGCAGCGCTGGGTCGTGATCGATGTCGAGACCACGGGTCTAGACCCACAAAGTGATGACTTGCTCTGCGTCGCCGCCCTGGCCGTCGACCTGAGCGCTTGCGCACCGGCATTGAGGGCCGGTGACAGCTTTGAAGTGGTGCTGCAGCAGCAAGTGCTCAAGGCCACACACGACAACATCTTGCTGCACGGCATAGGCTGGGGCCAGCAAAGGCAAGGACAGCCGCAGGGCCAGGCGCTGCAGGCCTTGACCGACTGGGTGGCTGACTCGCCCTTGCTGGCCTATCACGCCGCCTTCGACCAAGAAGTGCTTCGTCAGGCCTACAAGCGATGCCATCTCGCGCAGCCGCGCTGGCAGTGGTTGGACATGGCCGACCTGCTGCCCACCGCCTTCCCGGCAAGTCAAGCCCGCAGCCTGGACCAGTGGATGCAAGATCTTGGCGTGCGCTGCGTGCGACGCCACCAGGCCATCGCCGATGTCTGGGCCACCGCAGAGCTCTTTCTCAAGGCCTGGCCGCGGTGGCAGGCACAGCGATTGCAATCTTGGGCGGACCTGGCGCAAAGTGCCAAGGAGCAGCGCTGGTTGCGCCTGAGCCAGTCGGCCCGATAAGGGCCCGCCACCGTGAGGCGACGGCGCCTCCAAGCGAGGAGCAAGCGCTTCATGCCCTCCTGAAACACTGGGCCAAGGAGGCATCCCTAAAATGTTGGGTCCTTTTTCTAAGGCCCTCTCATGTCGCAAGGTCTGATCCGCATCCGCGGCGCCCGGCAGCACAACCTCAAAAACATCGACCTCGACCTGCGCACCGGCGAACTCACCGTGGTGACCGGGCCGAGTGGCTCGGGCAAGTCGTCGCTGGTGTTTGACACGCTCTTTGCTGAAGGTCAGCGTCGCTATGTCGAGACTTTCTCGGCCTATGCGCGCCAGTTTCTGGACCGTATGGACAAACCGGCGGTAGACAAGGTCGAAGGAGTGCCGCCGGCCATCGCCATCGACCAGATCAACCCGGTGCGCTCCTCGCGCTCGACCGTGGGAACGATGACCGAGCTCAACGACCATCTCAAGCTCTTATTCGCCCGGCTGACCCAGCTCTTTGACCGGCAAACCGCGCAGCCGGTGCGCCATGACAACCCGGAGACGATCTACGCCGAGCTCAAGGCGCGTACGGCACAGGACGACCCGCGCCTGATCCTGACCTTCCCGGTGCAACTGCCCGCCGGCACCAGTACAGAGCAATTGCAGCAATGGTTGCAGGCCAGCGGCTTTAGCCGAGTGCACACGCCGGCCGAGCCGGTTTTCAAGAACAAGGAAGCGGTGCATGTAGTGGCTGACCGCCTGCGTTTGCAGGGCGCCGAGAAGGCGCGGGTGATTGAGGCCCTTGAGGTGGCGCTCAAGCACGGCGGCCGCCTCGATGTCTTTGTGCAGCCCGAGGGCCGCGCTGAGACCTTGTGGCGCTACGCCACCGGTTTGCAAGACCCGCACAGCCAATTGCGCTATGCCGAGCCCACGCCTTCGCTCTTTTCTTTCAACTCGGCCATGGGTGCTTGTCAAACCTGTCGCGGCTTCGGCCGGGTGATTGGCGTGGACATGGGCTTGGTGATCCCCAACGACAAGCTCACCCTGCGCGCCGGGGCTATCAAGCCCATGCAAACCCCGGCCTGGCAAGAGGCCCAGGATGATCTGATGCGTCACGCAGAGGCGGCCGGTATTCCGCGCGACACCCCCTGGTACAAGCTCACGCAGGATCAGAAAGACTGGGTCATCAATGGCTCACCCCACTGGAAGGGGCAGTGGAACAAACAGTGGTTTGGAGTGCGGCGCTTTTTTGAGTATCTTGAGAGCAAAGCCTACAAGATGCACATCCGGGTGCTCTTGTCCAAATACCGCAGCTACACCCCCTGCACCGACTGCGGCGGTGCACGCCTGAAGACCGACGCCCTGCTTTGGCGCCTGGGGTCTAAGCAGGCGGCCGATGCGGTGCTGCCGCCAGAGCAGCGTTTTCTGCCGGTTGGCGTGGACTGGAGCCGTGAGCAACTCGAATCGCTGCCGGGCTTGTGCCTCCACGACCTGATGCAGTTGCCCATTGACAAACTGCGCCGATTTTTCGACGACCTGGCCCAAGAGAGCCTGGCCGGCGACGGCGCCGACCGGCAAGCCCTCAAACTGCTGCTTGAAGAAATTCGCACCCGGCTCAAGTACCTCTGCGATGTGGGCATCGGCTACCTCACCCTTGATCGGCAAAGTCGAACCCTCTCTGGCGGGGAGGTGCAGCGTATCAACCTCACGACTGCGCTGGGCACCTCGCTGGTCAATACGCTGTTTGTGCTGGACGAGCCAAGCATCGGCCTGCACCCGCGCGACATGAGCCGCATCACCCAGGCTATGGCTCGCCTGCGCGATGCTGGTAACACCCTGGTGGTGGTGGAGCACGACCCCGCGGTCATGCTTGCGGCCGATCGGCTGATTGATATGGGTCCGGGCCCCGGCGAAAAAGGAGGCACCATCGTCTTCGATGGAACGCCGGGACAAATGCGGAACGCTCAAACGCTGACCGGCTTTTACCTCGGCGGCCGCAAGCAGGTCGGCATGGGCCTCAAGCGTGCAGTGACCGACCACACGCCGCGGCTGATTCTCGAGGGTGCGCGAGAGCACAATCTTAAAAACATCAGCGTCGAGTTTCCGCTGCAGCGCCTGGTTTGCGTCACGGGCGTGAGTGGTTCGGGCAAGTCTACCTTGATGCAGGACATTCTGGCCCCGGCTTTGCTTCGCCAGCTGGGCAAAGCCACCGAAGCGCCGGGCGCACACGACCGGGTGCTCGGCGTTGACCATCTGCAGGATGTGGTGTTTGTCGATCAGTCGCCGATCGGCAAGACGGCGCGCTCCAATCCGGCGAGCTATGTGGGCGCCTGGGACGCCCTGCGCGAACTTTTTGCCGATGCGCCCCTAGCCCGCGAGCGCAGCTACACCGCCAGCAAGTTCAGCTTCAACAGCGGTGACGGCCGCTGCCCCACCTGCGGCGGCTCCGGCTTTGAGCATGTGGAGATGCAGTTCCTCTCCGATGTGTATTTGCGCTGCCCCGACTGTGACGGCAAGCGCTACCGACCGGAGATCTTGGAGGTGCAGATCGAGCGGCGGGCCCTTGACGGTTCGTCACAGCGCCTGAATGTGGCCGATGTGCTCGAGCTGACCGTCAGTCAGGCCTGTGAGTGGTTTCGTAACGACCGCGATGTACTGCGCGCGCTGCAGCCTATTTTGGATGTGGGTCTGGAGTACATCAAGTTGGGTCAGCCTGTGCCCACGCTCTCCGGGGGAGAGGCACAAAGGCTCAAGCTCGCGGGCTTTCTGGCCGGCAAGGGCGAGGGCCAAAAGTCAGCCAGGACGCCGGCCAGCGCCAGCTGTCAGCCCCTGGCCCTGCGGCAGCATCGCGGCACCCTCTTTTTGCTGGACGAGCCGACCACCGGCCTGCATTTTGACGATATCGCCAAGCTCATGCGTGCGCTGCGCAAATTGCTGGAAGCCGGCCACTCACTGATCGTGATTGAGCACAACCTCGATGTCATCCGGGCCGCCGACTGGGTGATCGATTTGGGCCCCGACGGCGGCGAGGCCGGCGGCTTGCTGGTGGCTGAGGGCACCCCCGACGACTTGCGGCAGGATCCGATTTCCCACACCGCGCAGGCTTTGCGTGACTACGCCGTGGCCATGGGCGAGGTGCAGGCCGTCGAGGAGCGGCGTGAGGCCGCGTACGACATCGCCGGATCGAAGCAGGCGGCGCAGACACGCGCGGCCCTCCCTTCTGCGCGGCCCGAGGCAATACAGATCGTCAACGCCAAGGAGAACAACCTCAAGAGCCTGTCGGTCGATATTCCGCGCGGAAAATTCAATGTGATTACCGGCGTCAGCGGCTCGGGCAAATCAACGCTGGCCTTTGATATCTTATTCAACGAAGGCCAGCGGCGCTACCTGGAAAGCCTTAATGCCTATGCGCGTTCCATCGTGCAACCAGCCGGTCGGCCCGAGGTGGATGCGGTGTACGGCATACCCCCCACCGTGGCCATCGAGCAGCGGCTCTCGCGCGGTGGCCGCAAGTCCACGGTGGGCACCACCACCGAGGTCTGGCATTTCCTGCGTCTTTTGTATGTGAAGCTGGGGATTCAGCACTGCGTTCACGACGAT
>Ga0194116_10003517_pt1 | contig 18781 bp, 16 predicted proteins | sample TA2MahsurfametaG_4_FD_148617 | JGI IMG/M metagenome (GOLD analysis project Ga0194116, IMG submission 148617) | Freshwater microbial communities from Lake Tanganyika, Tanzania - TA2015008 Mahale S9 surface | ecosystem: Environmental > Aquatic > Freshwater > Lake | place: Tanzania: Lake...
GTTCCATGCTGATTTTATTGTCTTTCCCGAACGAAAATGACAAAGTATCTTTCGTAGAATTCACATCCAAATAGGATTTACCCATAAATGTTCCGTCAAAATAAATGTTGGATTCTCCGCTCATTAAATTCAGCTTTTCCCAGCCGGTAACTTGTGCTGCCAAATAAACGCTTGGGTCAATTTTAGGAACGGCATGGTATTCATATGAAGCATTTAAATCATACGTCGAAATACTCACGCGGTGATCCATTCCATCTGTTGGGATTGACATTTTGGACTGAATTGCATATTCTACTCGTAAATCTTTTTTCACAACGGAAGTCTGAACGTTTGATGCCCATTTTTCTTTTTCGTTTAAAGTTTTAGAATCAAACAACATTTTCCCTTTTCTTCCAGATCGAGCCCCTCTGAATTGAATGCCCTCATCACTAAACCCATCTTCTTTTCCATCAAAATCGTCTACCGATAACGTTGAGATTTGAGAGGCAGACATTTTTGTAGGCATTCTTTGAATGTCTTCTCTACTGAATGAAACTATATCTCCTGTTACATCACCATAACTTACAGAAACTCCATTTGTAACTACTACTTCATCCAATTCAACTGAATTCGGTTTTAAAAAGAATTTCAAATAAGGCGAATTGATTTGCTGTTGAGCGTCTTCATAACCAACGAATGATGCTTTCACCCACGTTTCACCTCTTGGGACCGTCAACATAAATTTCCCGTCAAAATCTGTTACCGCATTGATGTTCGGATCATTGAAGAAAGCAACTTTAGCGAATGGCAGCGGTTTTCCATTTGAAGCATCGATTACTTCTCCGCGAAGTTTTTCACCTTCAAAACTTACAGTTGGAATTGATCGCGTTGATTGTTGCGTCTGTTGCGGATAATTGTTGTAATACAAATACCACGGATTCAAAGTTGGTTCTTGGGCATTTTGGTAAGGATCGTTGGTTGACAAAACCATGTCCACATTTTTCCATTCAATACCTGTATTTTGACTGACATTCGCTTTTGCTTCTAACTTTACCGGTTTTCCAATTCCTTCACTTCGCATGTCGTAATAAGGTTTCCATGTGGCGCGTGGAGAAATGTAATTGAATTCAAAATTGGCATTGGTCGCTTTTTCAACATCCACTTCTACAACGATTTCGGAGTAATTAATCACCGGTTTGCTACGTTGACTGATGATTTCTTGCTCCAACTGATTCAGCCGCTTTTGCAAATCTTCCAATTCGTTATAAATTAACGTTTGACGCGTGGTTATTTCCGTCAATTTTTGATGCATAAATGTATACGCTTCTTTTAGTTCAGCCATTTTCAAACCTTGAACAGCGCCTTTTAAATCACGATTTTTCATCAACAGACGGCGATCGAGTTCCAAAATGGTATATTCATCTCGTAATTGTTGATCTTTCGCTTCTAGTTCGCTTCGTTTCGCGTTGAGTTTTTTTACTTCTTCGCTACTGATTTTCTGGTCTTCATAGTTTTTTCGGGTACGAACGGAAAGAATTGTCAGATTACCTTCAGCTTTCACTTGGGGAGATCAGAATATTGAGAATAACAAAAGATATTATTTTAATGAAAAAGATTGGATTGAATTTAGTGAACTGAAAATTTACCTTTCCAATTATTCATGGAGTAAATCTAAAGGAGGGATTATTTTGAAATTAGTAGATTTGATTGATAATGAAAATGCTGAATCGAAAGTTATTCTTGATTCTGTTAAAATTAATTATTTTGAAACCTTAACCTTTCAATTCGGATTGGATAGTGTAATCAACACATCTGGAATCCCCGATGGTGATTTGGATCCAATTAATGGAATGTATTGGGCTAGCGCAAAATCAAAAGGCAATCTTTAAAATTCCTTTAAATCCAACACAAAACACGGGTAATCCAACTGCAACAACAGGTGGTAATATTGGTATTTTCATAAATGGTTTGCCCTATTTGACTATCGTGATGGAGTTGCATGGAGCACGACAACAAATGCGCTTTGTGGTGGCCCTGGGAACCCGCCTTGCTCTGGGGCAACTTATTGGAATCGCGATGCAGTTCCTGCTGAAAAACCAGGATTTGACTGTTCAAAAGGACATCCGGCCATGGGTAATTACCACCATCATCAAAATCCGAGCGCATTCAAACTTGACCTCAATGTGATAAGTACTATATGTGATTTATACGATGCTGACGGATTATATGCAATAGATTCTGCTATTCACTCACCATTAATTGGGTTTGCTTATGATGGTTTTCCGATTTATGGTGCATATGGTTATAAAAATGCAGATGGAACCGGGGGAATTACTCGGATTAAATCAGGATATCAATTTAGAAATATTAGTTCTCGATTGGTTTGGGCAGATGGAACTGACGTACCCGATGGTCCAGCCGTAAGTACAACCTATCCTTTAGGATATTTCCGAGAAGATTATGAATTCGTTGCACATGCCGGACAAGCTGATTATTTAGATGAGCATAATGGACGTTTTTGTGTAACACCTGAATATCCAAATGGAATTTATTGCTATTTTGCAACAGTTGATGCAAATTGGAATTCAGCCTATCCGTATGCGGTTGGTCCTTATTTTTACGGCAATAAAACCGCTTCAAAGGTTACAACCATAGGTGAAACTGTTACCACATATACGAGCACAGCAAGCATTGAAGATAAGACAATTGAGTTTTCTGTTTTTCCAAATCCGGCAACAGACATATTGATCATTCAAGTTAGTGGTTTGAACGAAATTGATTTAAATGTTGAGCTTTTTGATTTGTCAGGAGAATTAGTCGCTAAAAATAAAATTCTTCAAGGAAGTACCATTTCCTATTTTGATGTTTCAACAGTTTACTCTGGAATGTATTTTTTAAAGATTGGAAACAAAACACTTGAGGTAAAGATTGGTTATTAAATCAAAATAATTTATTTAAATCTTTCGCATGCTTAATTTCAATCACCAAATCTGCGATTAAATCAATTTTCATATTTACTTGTGCTCCACCAGCATAGATAGGTGTATTATCAACAGCCACTTTTAGTTGTTGGAAATACTTTACCAAAAATTCATCCTCAACGGCGGTTAACCACGAAGTGATGACAGCACTGGGTTTTAATATTTTAATGCAATCCAAGGCTGACTCAAATGGCAAACTTTGTCCAAGATAAACAGAGTTAAGACCTTTAAAACGAAGTAAAAACTGGTAATATAATAAACCTATTTCATGCCATTCATGCTCTGGAAGGAAAAGCATTATTGAGGGCTTACTAGAATCCGGAATGGGAAGCTTGTCTATTTCAGAAATAATTTTCTGCCTGATTAAATTTGAAATAAAATGCTCTTGTGCTGCTGAGATTGAACCAACCAACCACATAACTCCAATTCGGTCTAAGAAAGGAATTAAATGATGGGTAAATGTGTTTTCTAAACCAACCTCCCTTATCAAATCATTTAAGGTGTCACGAAAAAGTAATTCATCTAAATGGATTAAGGCGAGTATTAACTTTTCTCCACTATTATCCAGTTCCGTGGACACCCTAATTTCCCAAACCAACTCGTTTATCTCCTCCCTGGAAAGATTGGCTATTTTCGATATTTTGTAACCGCTTTTATTTAAAAGACTAATGTTCAATAAGTAGGATAACTCATCATCCGTGTAGGTCCTTATTTGCGTATCGGTTCGATCCGGAATTAACAATGCGTATCGCTTCTCCCAAATACGTAAGGTATGGGCTTTAATTCCAGTTAAAACTTCTATATCTTTAATTTTATAATCTCCCACAACTATTTATTAAACAACAGTTATCAAGATTTGTTCAATCTATAAATAAAAAATATCAGATATAAAATTTAACTTTGAAAAATGCAAATAAAGGAGGCTGTTTTCATTGTTTCAAATACTGAAATTAAAAATTGCCCAATTGACAAAAAACCTGAATTCGCGTTCATTGGCCGCTCCAATGTTGGGAAGTCTTCCTTGATTAATATGTTGACAGCAAAGAAAGGTCTTGCGAAAACATCTGGTACTCCTGGAAAGACCCAATTAATTAATCATTTTTTAATAAATGACAAGTGGTATATTGTCGATTTACCAGGCTATGGGTATGCAAGAGCATCCAAAACAATGCGTTCAAAATGGGAAAAATTCATTGCTGATTACCTGACAAAACGTGAGACTTTGATGAATATTTTTGTTTTGTTGGATGCTCGTTTAGAACCCCAAAAAATTGATCTTGAATTCATGAATTGGTGCGGTCAAAAAGGGTTACCTTTCTCAATGGTATTTACCAAAATCGATAAGCTTTCGAGTTCAGTTCTTCAAAAAAACCTAGCGAAATACAAAAAGGAAATGCTTAAATTTTGGGAAGAAATGCCGCCTGTTTTTACTAGCTCTAGCAACTCGGGATTTGGCAGGGAACAATTGTTGAATTACGTCGAAGCAATTATTAAATAAACTTACTCGAACCAAACTTTATTGAAGAAAGACCTTGGCCTATCAGAGTGCATAAACTTATTCCCTCCATAAGTTTTAATAACAGCAAAATAATTTTCGCCAAACATAACTCTTACCCAATTCAACCCTTCTGGATACGTATCTGAAAGACCTTCGTAAATCTCCGTTCCATTATCCAACATTTTTTTTTCATAAGGGGAATTAGGAGGGCTCGCAATGTAAATTGAAGCAATTTCTTCAAGAGTTAAAGAACTATCCATTGGCTGAATATCAATTTGATAGGTGTTTCCTTGACCAAGATCACTATATTCAGTGTAAAACTTTTGTCCTCATTTATTTTCTCAAATGGCTTACCTGGAAATTTTGCAACAAGACCAACTTGCTCGTTATAGTATAAAAACTCATTTTTCGCTTTTACATCTGATTTAGCTTTTACCGGATTTTCAGAAATAATCCATAATATCGGTCTCAAACGATAACCTTTCGATCTCAAAAGACGAATTAAACCATCTGAGCCTGCTAAGTGACTAGAACCAACTGCACAAAAAAGACTTTTCTTGGTTTTCAATAATGAATCTAGTTTCAAGGACATTTTGAAGTTCCGCTTAACGATTAAATTCTCATAAGCATTTTCTTTCACCGACAAATTGGCCTCAACAAATCTATTGATCGCGTCCAAATCTCCTTTTAAATATAAATCCATCAATTTTTCTTGCGAGAAATCAAGAAGACTCAAATTAACTGCATCTCGTTCAACGATTGGAAAATCTGACACTAATTCCATTTGATTAACCAAAGATTCAAGCTCATAAAAGGATTTTTTTGCATTGTAGCAATAGGTTTCAAAGTAAGCATCCAAAAATTGAGGCATTCCGTTTTCCGATCCATAAAACGTATTTGAGGCTTCATTGGACCCTGTGTACGGCTGACCATTCTTATCGTAAAGTGTGCTTGGAATAGTTCTTCTTGTATCAAGTTTTTCGAACAATTTAAAAATGTCTGTTTCCAAAACGATTGATTCAGAATTATTCAATGCTAAGTAGAGCGAATCTGAAAATGTAAAAACGCGTTTATCATTCGAATGAATTGTTCCGAATAAATAAGATTTAGGTCCTTTCCCGTTCAAGGAAATCTCCCAAAGCAGCTCCTTGTTTGGTTCGATAATTTGCGCTTGTACACTACCAAACAGACAAAATAGTATCAGTGAAAGCGCCTTATTCATCAAATCAAAGTTACTTAATAAAGTTGATTCTCGATTCGATTAAAACCTTTAGATCAATAAAATACTTGACTTATAAAATAGCTTCCGAAAAATTAAGACAACAAATTATTTTAATTATCTGCGCCAAATGTTAACTATTAATTCCGTTGCAAAAACACTTTTTGATGACTTCCATCGGAATAATAATAAATCAATATTCCGTTTGAATTTTCATTTGTAACTTCTCTTCCGGATAAATCAACAATTTTCACAAGTGTTTTTGGAGTGGCAGACAACGTCTCGATTCCAGAACTTTGGTAAGTGTACTGTCCGTTAACGAAAATGTATTTGATATTCATAGATTTCTGTGAACAGAATAAAATGAGCGTATAATCGTAACAACCATTTGCATTAAATCCTGGAGAAACTGAAGTAATAGTTGTGCTTACTCCATTTGTATCAACGAATACCCATAAAACTAATGCAGAGTCGATTGCATTAGATCCCAAAACAACAGTTGATAAATAGGCTGTATCAACTGCGTTGAAATCGAAGTTACAATCCTCAATTTGCATTACAATACTACCGGCTGGATTGTTACATCCACCATTACCAGAAATAATTAAAGTGTCCCCACCGCCTGAGTTTTGTCCTTGGTAAGATATGCTATCACATGCTATTGTGTTGCAACCGTTCTGGTCAGCTACATAACAACAAATAGATGTTCCTGCACACAAATTGGAGACTGTGGTTGTTGTGGAAACGCCATTTTGCCAAGAAAATGTGTAAGGCGCCGTTCCGCCAGTTGCGGTAACCGTTGCAGTTCCATCACACGAAGAAGCTGAAGAAGCAGATTGAATGTTTAATGTTGCTGTCAAACCAGCACATGGATTTCCTGAACCAGATCCAATTATAAAGGTTGATGTCATGGAAGTTCCATTGATTGTTTAGGTAACAGTGTATGTTCCTGAACATAAATTGTATATACAATAGCCACCTTGTTGCAGTACAGCACCTCCACCTGCCCAATATATGGAAGTAGCACTCACCGTATTCGATGCAGTGGAATCTAGGCAAGCTGAGCCGTCACAGGTAGTTGGAGCTGAAGTATTTTGTGTAAGTATATTGATTTGTGCACTAACTTGAACAGAAACTATCGTGATTAGGCCTGTTAAAAGGAGTTTAAAATTTTTCATAACTCGTTGAATTTTAGCGCTTAGTAAAACAAATGTACAATTTTAATTCGAAGTATTTTTTATTTTTAAATCTTGGTTAATTAAAGTTATAGCTTATCCTTTTTTATTATTGACGGTCATTTCTTACTTTTGAGTTATGAAATTTATTATTCTCATTTTGCTTTTTTCTCTATCGAACTTTTTGTTTTCCCAACGAAATACAAAACCGAAATTAGTTGTTGGAATTGTCGTTGATCAAATGTGCTATGATTATTTATATCGTTTTCAGCAACATTTTTCAGCAGGAGGGTTTAAAAAATTCTTAAATCAAGGATTGAACTGCCGAAATGTTGTTTACAATTACGTCCCAACATACACAGGTCCTGGTCACGCATCGATTTACACGGGAACAACTCCGAGTAATCATGGAATCGTTGGAAATGAATGGTATAACCGAACAACAAACAGCACTATTAACTGCGTTTCCGATGAAAATTCTTCAACCATCGGAAGCAATTCCGAAGAAGGCAACACCTCTCCTGTAAATTTGAAAACCTACACGATTACGGACCAATTGAAGTTGACCTATCCGACTGCTAAAGTTGTTTCAATTTCAATAAAAGATCGGGGTGCAATTCTTCCGGGTGGACATTTGAGTGATGGAACTTATTGGTTTGATTATTCGACTGGGACATTCATAACAAGTTCGTTTTTCAAAAAGGAGCTTCCAAAATGGGTCACCAATTTTAATTCAAAAAAAAATGCCCAATCTTACGCAAAAACGTGGGATTTGCTTCTGCCAAAAGAAAAGTATCAATCAGTTGATGACAGCCCCTATGAAATCTTGGTTGTAGGAAAAACAACACCTACATTTCCTTATGATTTACTGAAAATGTCTGGTGGAAAAATAAACACACAATTCTTTACAGCATCACCGTTTGCAAATACGCTGCTTACTGATTTCGCATTGGAGTCAATTTCAAATGAAAACCTTGGATTGGACAATCAAACGGATATGCTTTGCATCAGTTATTCATCAACAGATATTGCTGGACATACGTTTGGACCTTACTCATTGGAAATCGAAGATATGTATGTGCGATTAGATAGAGAATTGGAACGGCTATTGACAAACCTCGAAACAAAATTCGGAAAGGATGGATTTGTTGTTTTTTTAACAGCTGATCATGCAGTTGTTCCTGTTCCTCAAATGTTGATCGACAAAAAATTACCTGGGGGATATCTCTTTTTGGATGAATATATGAAAGAACTAAAAAGTATTTCCTTATCCAAATTTGAGGCTGATTTAATAGAGCATAAAACCAACCAGAACATATATTTGAATCTCAAAAAAATCGACTCGCTAAAATTAAATAAGAATGATATTGCTATCTTTTTTGCCGAAAAAATTAAATTATGGCCCAATGTAAAAGCAGTTTTTACTTCTCAAGAACTTTCAAATCCAGCAAACGATAACGAATGGAAAGATATAATTCGATTAGGCTATGAATCGAAACGTAGTGGAGAGATTATTTTCATCATGGAACCAGGTTTTTTAGTCAAAGAAATCGATTCGGAAAATGCACATCGAGGAACTTCTCATGGATCTTCATTTAATTACGACACGCATGTTCCTCTGATTTGGTATGGAGCTCAAATTCCTTCGAAAGACGTTTATGAAACTTATGAAATAACAGATATTGCTCCTACTCTTACTCACATTCTCAATTTACAACGCTCGGGAGCAATGACCGGCAAACCTATTCTCGAAGTCTTGAAAAAATAACGAATGGACGAAACACGATTTTTTCGGAACCACTTAGGTCAAACGAATGAGCAGCCATTTTTAATTGAAGTTGAGCGAGCTGAAAGAATTTACATTTACGACAAAGATGGCAAATCTTATATGGATATGATTTCAGGTGTGGCAGTCAACAACATCGGTCATCGGCATCCAAAAGTGATTGAAGCAATTCAAAATCAGATGAATAAGCACTTACATGTCATGGTATATGGTGAATTCGTGCAAGATGCTCAAAATGAAATGGCTAAAGAGCTTATTGAACTCCTTCCAAAAAAGTTAAATTGCGTTTATACGGTTAACTCGGGCACTGAAGCGATAGAAGCCGCACTTAAATTAGCCAAACGTTACACGGGTAAAACGGAAATCGTATCATTTCGCGGATCCTATCACGGCAGCACGCATGGCGCAATGAGTGTTTCCGGAAATGAAATCAAAAAACAAGCATTTCGACCCTTGCTTCCAGATGTGCGTTTTCTTGAGTTCAACAACTGCGAAGTGTTGAATCAAATTTCAGAAAAAACAGCTGGTGTCATAATCGAAACTATACAAGGAGATGCAGGTGTTCGCATTCCTAAAAAAGACTTTCTCATAGCTTTGAGAAAGCGATGTGATGAGGTTGGCGCTCAACTAATTTTTGATGAAATTCAATGCGGAATGGGTAGAACAGGTAAAGTTTTCGCATTTGAACATTTTGGAGTTATTCCTGATATTTTGACGCTTGGAAAAGCTTTAGGCGGAGGATTGTCGATTGGAGCTCTTGTTTCATCGAAAGAAAAAATGCAAATTTTCACCAATAATCCAATGCTTGGTCACATCACAACTTTTGGTGGCCATCCCATAAATTGTGCGGCATCGGCGGCTTTTTTAAAAGTCCTTAAAACTGAGATAGATTGGAATGAAGTTGAACGATTGGGAGCTCTTTTGGAAAAAATAATTTCTCAAAGCCACGAAATAAATGCCATTCGAAGAATTGGGATGATGTTTGCCTTCGATATGGAGTCTTCCGAACGTGTGGCTAAAGTTGTAGAAAAATGCTTGGAAAAAGGATTAATTACTTTTTGGTTTTTATCACACCCTTATAGTTTCAGACTTTCTCCACCGCTGAATATTTCTGAGGATGAAATCATATTAGCTGGGAAGCTCATTTTGGATGCGATTCTAGAAACAAACGGTTAATCAATACTGTTACATCAATTTCATTAAATCAAATTAATCTGGAGAAAAGGGATCTGACTGACCTTTTCGGCTTACTTCCACCCCATTACTAAACATTTTCTGTACGGCAACTTTTCCATTTCGATTAAAGATTACAAACCATCCATCTTTAAGTCCATCTTTATAATGAATTTCGCTATTTAACTCTCCTCTGCGACCAAACTCTTTCATGACGCCGTGAAGTTTCCCTTTTTTGTATTGCGTGATATAAGTTGGTATGACACCTCCAGGATAATAATCATACCAAGTTCCATTTTTAAGACCATTTTTGTATTGCCCTTTTGCTTTTATTTGGTAGTCAACTTTTGAATAAGCTTCGAACTTGCCGTGAGGGACACTCACCGATTTTTTCATGCCCAAAACGAGTATGTCATTTTGCTTATTTTTTGCTTTAATGACTTTGTATGTGTTAATTTCTTTGAGCGCTCCGTTATTGTAGTAATCGCGCCATTCTCCAGTCTTTAGATCATCTTTATATTTTCCTTCAAGAATCAATATTTTTTGAGGTGAATAAGAAAACCAGTTTCCATTGAGTTTGCCTTTTTTGAAAGTTGATTTGTTTTTTAGAACACCATTATCCCAGTAATTTTTCCATTCACCATCCTCTTTGCCATTGAGGTAATCACCTTCCATGAGCAAAGCACCATCTTCATACCATGTTTGCCAAAAGCCATCTCGCAAGTCATTTTTATATGACCCTGAACGGTAATCCGTACCATTTTTATAAAAATAGCGCCATTCACCGTGTTTTTTGCCCTTTAGGAAATTCGCTTTGTAGGAAAGTTCCCCTGAAGAAAAATAATAGTTCCAAGGTCCATGTTGAACACCGTCCTCAAAACTTCCTTCCATATCCATCTTTCCTTCTTTGCTTTTCCAAATCCATTTTCCATTTTTAAACCCATTTTTGTAAGTCCCAAAAGTCAATGTATCACCATTTTCGTAAAGCTCTTGGTATTCTCCATCCAGTGAATCTTTTTTGTAGTTCACTTTTTTTTCTAATATTCCATCGGAAGAGTAAAACACCCAAGTACCATGCTTTTTGCCTTCAAGAAATTCTCCTCCGACGGAAAGCATTCTCCCTGCTGTATATTCTGAAAAAGGTCCGGTTTTCAACCCTTTTTCAAAAGCGTAGTATTCTTTTGGATTTCCATTAATGTAAAAGGTTTGAAATGTTCCATTTCCATCAACTATAGTTTGTGTTTGAGCCGAATCATTATCCCAATATTGCATAAGATAGATTGTATCATTTACTACTTTTTCGACCTTTTTCATTCTCCCGTCATCATAAAAATACTCCCATTTACCATCTGGACTTCCCATAAAGTAGTTACCAGAAATAATCAATTTACCGTCTTTATTCCACTCCTTGTATGTGCTATCAGGAACGTTAAAAACAAAGAATGTAATGCTATTTATCTTTTTATCCGGAAAATAGAGCGTTTGTTTTCCATGTAAGCGATCTCTGTAAAAATTCGATTCTTCTTCTAAAATCCCCTTGTAAGAATAAAAAAGCCATTTACCATGCTTTTCAGTTGTATTTGGAACAATATCACTAGTATAATAGGATCCAACCGCCTGAACTTTTTTGTTCTCAGCGTCCCAAAACAACTTGACTTTAGGAGATAGATTTTCACTAAGTACTTTTTGACTATTAAATACAAATGGGAGAAATATAAAGCAGAAAAGGATTTTCATTCTATTAAAATGTTGGATAATTCATGTGTTACGTTTTTTGAATTAAATTTTGTAGAATTAAAAAAACACCGAACAGGCAAAAAACAATTCCAATAACGCGATTTAGCGCAGTAAGTAATTTTTGATTCACTAAAGGCCTTAGTTTTTTTGCTGCCAAAATCTTTAAAATATCAACCCCAAAGAAAGTAAGAAGCACAATGGAAATAAATAGAAAAACCCAACCAATACCTGATTTGTCTGGCGCAAATTGATTAGCGAAAGAGGCAACACTTAACCAATAAAAAATAACCAAGGGATTAGCGAAGTTTAATAGAAATCCCTTAACACCAAGCATAACATAATCCTTTGTCTGGGTAACAGGCATATTCACAACTTCATTCGTATCTATAACACTATTTTCAGTTAACGCCGGTTTTTTAAAAAAGGTAAATAACCCATAAAGAATAAATATAGTTCCGCCGATAAAACTAAAAAGTATTTTATTTGATGCGGTATCCAAACCTTTAATTTGCTCCATGAACATCACGGCAATCAAAATATAAAGCAAGTCACTTAAAAATACACCCAAGTCAAATGAAATTGCCGCACGAAAACCTTTGGTAATGCTGGTTTCTAACAATATGAAAAATACAGGGCCTATTAAAACACTTAATAAGAAACCAATACTAAACGCTTGAATGAAGAACTGCATTTTACAAATTTAACTATTACCCTTAAAGAATTTCCATTGAAATAATGATATTGTCTATATCTGATTGTTTATAATTCACACAAACTAATTACCTTTACACAGAAAATTAGAATTTATGAAAACAGCCATTGCTAACGAACAACTTGACGCAATTATTAAAAAAGTAGAGAAGAGCGGTCTTGAAGCTCCGAAATTAATTGATGATTTAAAGGCTTTGCGGGAGTTAGCGATTAAGGAACAGGATCCTTTGGTTGTTAAAGTTCTTAGGTTGACGTATGAGTTCATTTCAGAAAACGAATGTTTTGATGTGGAAGCTCAGTATGAAGAAGATGAAGAAGGAAATGAATATCCAATTGAAATAGAGGATAAGGAAAATCTACTTTATCTCCTAAATCTTCTTAAAAACGCCGATCACAAAATTAACAGAGAGGAAATCAAGGACTACCGTAGTTCCTTGAAAATGGAACTGTATTAATTTATTTTTAATTCGAGGCAACTTTTTGAAAAACGTATTCGTCATTAAATTGAACAAAAACGTTTGTTCACTTTGGTTTTATATTAACTTGCAGTAACCTGAAAAGATTTTTAGCAGCAAAACTTTGTTTCTATTTATCTTTTCAGGTTTTTTTATGCGCAATAACCACAGTATTTCGCATCTGAATCATGCTCAAAATGAATGTCTAAATTGTAAATCTCGTTGAGTAATTCTTCGACTAAATCTTTAAAGACATGCGTCATTCCTTCAATCTCTTTTTCGTAATTCAAAACAAATAATTTGTCATTTTTCACTAATGACATGATAATCGCTTGATCTGGAAAACAATTGTATTTCTCTTTAAAGAATAGACAATACAATGTGAGCTGAAGCGCGTGTTTCGTTTTTTTGAAGGATTGTTTCAGGCCTTCTTCCAACAAGTTGAATTTCACATCCTCGTCTTTCACTTTGCCAGACTTGTAATCGATAACTCTGTATTTATCTCCCACGCGATCAATTCGGTCAATGTATCCTTTAAATTTGATTTTTTTCACCGCCCCATTCACATTAATTTCCAATTCAGTTTTCAAGGCGGCTTCAACTTGTTCAATATAAATTTGTTCCGTTGTATTCGCAAGAAACTCTTTCTCTTTAATCAATACATTTTTTGTGATCTCCATTGCCATTTCATAGCTCAAAAGGTTTTTCCCATTTTTAAATAACGATTCATCACCACCAAAAAAATCTAAAAATTGATTGTGAAGGATGGATTTATAGTCATTAATCATTTCATCAATATGGGAAGTTGAAATTGGAGGAGGAGAAGGAGTGATGTAGTTTCCATCTTCATCGCGCTGAGCAAACGGTTTAAATAATAATTCGAGTGTTTTGTGAATAAATGAACCAAACGTATTTGATTCAACGCCTTCTTCAACCGATTTTTCCTCGCCAAATTCGACCAAATAACGGTAATAGAAATCTAAAGGACACGTCATGTATTTATTGAGCGCTGAAGCAGAAATAGATCGTTCGAAAAAGGAATCGAGTCGTTCAACTATTTCTGGTTTTTTATCCACCACATTCGAAGGCAATTCCGTAAGTTCAGGAAATGGAACGGTATAAAATTGATTTGAAATTTTTACGTTTCGATTGATTTTAGCTAATTCTAGTTTCAATTGAAGTAGATATCGACTTGCCTCATTGCTTCCTATTTGTTCAGCCGCAGTGGTGTACGTAACCCACAAATTTTTACAATTATGTAGTAAGCGGTAGAAGTGGTGTGCAAAAATCCCTTGTTTGTCACGTGTAGATGGTAATCCCAAGCCATAGCGTAAATCCATCGGAATGATCGTTCTAACGGGATTTGTTCCGGGTAATTTCCCTTCATTGAAACCAAGTATGAAAATTCGTTCAAAGTCCATCAATCGCGTTTCCAAAAGTCCCATGATTTGCAAACCATTCGTTGGATTACCATGAAAGGCCATGTTTTTTCGATTCCAATGCTGATAGAACAACGATTTGAAACTCCGTAAATTCATTTCTGGAATTCCTTCTTCAATTATTCGTTGAAATTCTAGAAGAGCGTCATCAAAAATCAAGACAATATTACGTTCGAATTCAGCTGTTTGATCTAATGATTCTAATAAAAGTGAATTCAATTTTCTAATTTGAGTCATGGCTAATTTCCAATCGTTCTTCCAATTAGTTGATAACGCTTGCAAAAGGATATCAGCTTTTGGTCCAATTTGTAAGTTATCAACCCGTTGAAATATTTTGTTTTTCCGAATGGTTTCTTGCTCGAGTTTGACTAGCTGATTTTTTTCTTTTGCGTCAAGCGCTGAAAGAATTAGTACGTTGTTAATCGATCGCTGCAAATCTTTAAAATAGAAAGCCTCTGTTTTGAACCTAATTTTATTTTCTTGAATGTCAAAAATCAGTTCTATCCATGATTTAATAGGCGTTTGACTCAAGGGTAAGCCAAGTGTTACATTTGCCTTTCCAACACTTGCGGGAATGTTTTTAACCATTGCACCAATTAAAGATTCATCGCTCAAAAGAACCAAGGTTTCATTGACTTCATCAGGTGATAGTTTCTCCAATTCTGTTGCGGCAACTTTGACTTGTCCCGTATGTTGAGCGCATTCAACTACTTCTATTTCTAATTTTTTTTGGTTTAAGTCATCCGAAATGAAAAGTGGATCTTTGATTTCTAGAAAATCGATGTTTTTTCGAAGAAATGCACCAGCCTCGTGAATTGGATTGTCCAAATAGTATTTATCGGCATTGATAATGTATTCCGCACGATTTCTGCGTATCAGTTTTTTAATAATAGTTAATTCAGCCAAGGAAAGCGCGTTGAACCCAGCAAATATGAAGAATTGATTTTCGTTCTTTTCGAAAAGTGGTTCTGGATTTTCTGCCAATTGCCGATAGGCGAGACCAGCGGTTACAAATCCTTTGTCTCTGATTTTAAGGTGAAGGTTATCATAATAGCTTGGAATTCGTTCCCAAAATTCCATGAATTTCTTTTGCGATGCAGAAAACTTTTCTTCGTCGATTTTCCAACTTTCAAGTTCCTTTATGGCTTTTAGATTTTTAAATACTTGGGAATAATCAAGCATGTAACGGTCAATATCATCGAAATCACTCAGGAGCATTGAGCCCCAAGTAGTAAATTCTTCGAACGTCTCAAAACGACCTTCATCTGTTTCTCGATACATTTCAAAAAGTCGAATTAATAGACGCGTATTATCAATAATTGGTTTGGAGTGTTTTTTAACCCAGCGATCAATGGTTATAATCTCAGGAGCGAAAATGGGTTTTCCATATTCCACTAAAAGTGCTTCTGCTAAATATTTGGTTGCTCGTTCGGATGGAAGGATGATCGTTAACGACCGTAAATCGTAGTTTTTGCTTTTGATATGAGCGGCGAGTTGTTGTAAAAATTTCATTTATTTTTGAGTTAAAAACGTGAGATAAGTAGAACGATTAACAGTCTTGAAAATAACATCTGGATAGTAAGATTTAAATAACGGAGCCTCCTTTAGCATCTTTTTCTTTTCCAATGAAAATTTATAGGCATGTTTAGAATTCTCTTGAATTTCAATGAAATCGAGTTGTTGTCGAGTGTGACTTCGCCAAAAGAAATAGTCACTTTTTTTTCCATTAATTCGATTCCATTTTATGCGCTCTGAAATCAACCAGTTTTTCCAAAGCAAGTCTTCATCCATTCGCATATTGAGCGGATTGAAATTTCGAATGATTCCGTTTCGAATTCCGTTATCATTGAAATAAATTAGATGTGTTTTTTTCAATTCGTATTTCTGTTCTGAATGAAAACTTGGCAATAAAAAGAGCAAATGCGCTTTTTCGAATAATTTCAAATAACGTTCAGCCGTTTCGTTGTCAACACCAGCGCGCTCTGCAATTTGGTTGTAAGAAATTGGTTGTCCAATGAGATGTGCCGCTGTTTGCAAAATTCGAATCATCGCATCCTTTTTATTTACGCGGTCTTCAGAACCAAGTCTGGTTGATGACAAGATTTGATCGGTGATTTGAATCAAAAGTTTTGAACCATCCAGAGGTAAATCAGCCAATTGTGCATACGATCCATAAATGAGTCTTTGTTCGATTCGCTGTTCTTCTGTAACCATACCAAATTCCTGAGTCAATTCATAATAGGTCCACGCTGGAAAATAAAATTCCAATCCTTCCCATTTCAACGCCTCTTTGAGTTCGTGAACAATCGGTGGCTCGAAAGCGCAACAAAGAATAAAGGTTGATTTGACATTTCCCGTTAATATTTCATCCAAAACAAGTTGGAGAGAATCGAACAATTGAGCGTCGCCCAAAATAAAAAACGGTTGTTGATTGAAATACCAGCTCAATTCATCGGTGGTTAATGTTTCAAACTTTTTTCTGATTTTATCATTTCGGAAATCGATTGTTTCGTAGTTGAGGTTTAGCTCGGTTAAACTCTTCTCCACAAAAGCTAATTTCCCGACTTGAGTAGGGCCAGAAAGTAATAGAATTCGATTGGTTTGTAGTTGACTTTTGAATGAATCTTCAAAAACTCGTTTCATATTGGCGATGTTTTAATATCGCTAAATTTAATATTTATTCGCGAAAGAAAAGTAAAAAATTAATACAAGGGCACAAACTCATCCCTCAAATCTTTTTAATTGAATTCTTTTTGGCGGAGAGAGGGATTTGCCTCGCAGGTCTCCGTTTCAATTCGGCACGAACCTGAGGGTTCTCATCCACTCCTCCTTCACTTTGTTGCGGAGAGAGAGGGATTTGCTTCGCAGGTCTCCGTTTCACTTCGGCACGAACCTGAGGGTTCTCATCCACTCCTCCTTCACTTTGTTGCGGAGAGAGAGGGATTCGAACCCTCGATAAGCTTTTGACCTATACACACTTTCCAGGCGTGCTCCTTCAACCACTCGGACACCTCTCCGTAAGCCGCAAAATTACAATTATTTTCCTTCTATTGTTTAATTAGTTTTTTGGTGAACTCATGATTCGTTCCGATAACCTTCACGTAGTAAGAGCCATTGGCCAAAATACTTGTGTTGAAATTGTAAATCGAAGTCGAATTGTTCGTTACTTGTTTTGATATTACTCGTCCAGTCACATCCAATAGTTGAATTTCATTTGTCAAACCATTCATAGAAGTAATGTCAACATTGAATTCGTTATTCATTGGATTTGGATATACAAGGATATTTTCAGCAGTTAAATCATCTATTCCTGTAGTACTGCTTGGAGCAATATTTACAGTATAGTCCTCTGTTTCACCATATGTAGCAACAGCGCAAGGATCAATTGCCCCGTCTACAGAATATGATATTCTTACTCGCATACGAACCGAACCTGTAGTTGCTGTTGTTGGAACCGTAAACGTAAACTGATTACTCCAACCTGCAGCAACTAACACATAACCCACTCTTTCAGCAGTAGAAAACGTAAAATCGTTATTGTAATCGATCCATACAGCAATCTCGTCGTTTGCATAGGCCTGACCAATATTCGAACCAACAGCTGGAGTAACCGTTATAGTATACTGAGAACCTTTTGTTAGTGATGTCGAGGAATTCAAATATGCCGCATACCCTCCAGTAGTGCAGGCAGTGGTATTATTGATTGTACTCAACGTAACATTTTGAATATACTCGTCACATGCATTTGAAATAGAAGGAGTACAAGGGCCTGTTGCAGCAGCAACGATGATGTAGTTTGTTTTAACTTCAGCATCTGAACCCTGAGCGTTTGTTGCAGTTAAGGTAACTGAATATTGCCCAACTGTATTAAAAGTTATTTGTGGATTTTGTGATGTTGCAGTTGTCCCTCCAGCATATGCCCAGCCTGTAGTTGGTGAAATCGACCATGCCCAAGAGGTAGGGACTCCTGTAGATTGGTCCGTAAAGGAAACAGTTGTCCCTGGTGTAACATTCGTTTGGTTCGCAACAAAATTGGCAACTGGCGCAACTGGTGTAGTAGGTGTACAAGGATTACTAGAACCTGCCAAAACAAGAACACCAGAATTATTAGGATCCAACCAAGGTTTTAATTGTCGATTTGTAGCTGTACCGTTTGACGTCCAATGGTATGACATTTTTCCGTAAAAATCTGGAGAAGTTTGCGCATTGCAATAAGAACTTCCACCTGTCAATGTACCAAAAATATAACCTTGGCTATTATTAAAGATTGGAGATCCAGATGATCCTCCTTCTGTTACGCCATATCCATTTGAGTTCGAAGTCCAAGATAATCTCCAGTGTGATTGCAGTCCATTTCCATTCCACCCTGCAGAAACTGTGCTTCCAGAAAAAGTTGATATTTTCTTAATATCTCCTGCAGGATGGTGTATTCCTGTACCTCCTGAAGTGGCAGTGTTGTTTGCATTCCAACCATTCCAATAAGCATTAAAGTTTGTTGATTTTAAAGTTGTTACAATTGTTGACTCATTTGATGCGGACCCCAATTTAACAAGAAGAAAGTCAGAACCACTATCTCCACCACCATCTCCTGAATCCGCAATTTTAATGCACCCTGTAATAAAGTAATC
>Ga0194116_10003522_pt1 | contig 18772 bp, 9 predicted proteins | sample TA2MahsurfametaG_4_FD_148617 | JGI IMG/M metagenome (GOLD analysis project Ga0194116, IMG submission 148617) | Freshwater microbial communities from Lake Tanganyika, Tanzania - TA2015008 Mahale S9 surface | ecosystem: Environmental > Aquatic > Freshwater > Lake | place: Tanzania: Lake Tanganyika...
AATCCCCAAAAAAATAGATTTGAAGACAAGGATTGATAATAAAGTATATATATTTCAAGGAATTAATTACTTTGAAAAAATTTTATAAGTATATATTAAATGAACATATATTTAATATTAAAATATAATTGAAAATTAAAAAATATTAAAGTTTTTGTTAAAGGAAAAAGAAATTCTTGTTTTTATATTTATTAATTATATAAAAAAAAAGCCAATCGATTAATGCTTTTAATGAATGTATATTTTAAATATTATCTAGGGAAATTCTTCAAATATAATAAAATCTAAATTAATGCAACTTTCTTCAATTTCATTCACACTATTTTTATTTTATTATTTTATAATTATTTGTTTAATTTTTTAATATTGAATTAAGGATTAAATCTGCTAAATTTTCATCTTGAGTCCTGATAAGAACTCTTGAAATACATTGTGAATTCTGCTGTACCAAAATAACTTGCATCCTTATCAATATCTAAAATGTAGTAGAAAATTAAATTTAAGAACATAATTTTTGAATTTTTTAAACATATATAATAAAATCTGAAATCAAATTATTACCCTAGTTTCATAGAGGCTTAAAGCATAATAGATAAATTCGTATTTTTTTGCATTAATATCAACTTTTTCAATATCATTTAGAGGATCCATTCCAAGCAAATCAGAAATATTTTTTCCTGCAGCTTTTATTGAATTAAAAGGTAATTGAAGCTTTTCTTCGAATACATGGTAGTCAGATTCTTCCGCCAACTTCCAATTATTTCTAAATTTTTAATTTTGGAAAAAAGGAGGATAAAATAATAATAAAACTTACTCAAAATTATCTACTCTAACAGATGGGTCAAATTTGAAATAATCAGAGAATTTTACTTCAACTTTTTTATTTATTTTATAAAAATCGGAATAGGAGTTTCCATGGGGATTCCCTTTAGCATCAATTTCTTGAACCTCAAATTTAAGATTTATTCCAAACTTGCAAATTGGATAGTTATCTTCTTCTTTTTTGGACAATTTAAGATAAAGATGTTTTTGTTCATTGTATCTCAATTGATCAACTTCAATAATTTCCGTTTTTGAAAGGTCAAAACCATCATTATTTAAGATGTCATTCAACTCGATAGTTACATTTTTTTGAATCTAAATATTTTTAGAATATTATAAAAAAATTTACCACGTCTTCTAAAGTATTTGTCAACTCAATATCAATAATAACAACATTGTTCATTATAAGTTTTCTATATGCAACAGTAATTTCAGCATATTGATCCGTTAATTTCTAAAAATAAAATAAGAATTTTAAGATTTTATTATTTTAAAGAAAAATACATTATTATTTATTTTTTTTTAAGTAAAAAAAATATTTTTACAGTAAATTTGGTAATCAATTTAGCATTTCCATATGCCTTAGTTATCACACTAGAAATATCAGATTTAGACTCATCTTTTTTATCTTTTCCTTCAGCTTTTTTATACTCTCCATCTTTTCCTAGATTCTTTTTATCTTCTTGAGCTCCTTGGTTGAAAAGCATTTTGGCAATTCTATCTGGATCTTTTAAAACTTGCGATAAATCAGCAGATATATCTTTTGAAAGCAAAAGAGACTCTTTTTGAGATTGCAAAATATTTTGCAAAACATCAATATCATAACCTTTCGAATTGAATGCATATTTTTTCAATTTCATATAACTATCATTAGTTGTGATATTATTTTTCAAAGATTCACAAACTTCTTCTTTTTCCAAATTTTCATTAATGTTCTCTGAAGGTTTATTATTTTCTTTTATTTTTGCTTCTTTCATTAGTCCTGTGATGATTTTAAAGTAAAAATATGCTCTTTCTCTTACTTCATGATCTGAATCATTTAGGCTCCTTTTTATTAAATTGAGTACGCTCGGTCTTGATTCTGAATCAGAATTAGCTATTTCTCCTAATGCACTAATAGATGAACATCTAACAATTGGATTTTCAAGAATAATCCTATTATAAATTAATCTAATTAATTGACTTGATGATGAAATATGACCTCCTTCTTTTCCAAGTACATTAAGAATTTTGGTTTTAATTTTATCGAATTCACAATCTTCTATGTAATCAGCAAGGCAAAAAATTGCGTTTCTTTTTAATTCTTTATCATGATGAATAAACCAAATAATGCATTCAACTAGTTCATCCTTTGTTGGATAGCTTGCTTCAAGTTTAATTAAATTACTAAAGAAGTTAAAATAAAGCTTCAATTTTGTTGGATCTTGCCTAGATATTAATTTTGATATAACAATAACTTCTTTTTTGAATTCTTCTTTGAAAGTATTATATTGGTCAGTGAATGTTTTGAACATTTTTTCGAGTCTTGTTGAAGATAAAGATTTTGAAATCTTTAAGAAAATTGAAAAAGCTAAAGCTTTCATAGATGCATTATTTGAAGAATCATCGATAATTTTTTCAAGTTCGATAAAGAAATCTAAGGCATTGATATTTGGGCTAACTGTAGCTGCTCGGTCTAGAGTTTTTAAAGCAGCATATTTAAAAACTTTTCTATCTTTCGATAAAATGACTTTCATCGACTCTATTGCGTTAATAAAAATTGTGTTCTTAAAAATTGGAGTCTCTATGACACCTCTTGCAGCTTCAATTATCACTGACTCTGGTTGATGTTTTTGCAGACATTGTTCTAAGTAGGAGTAAAAAGTCTAAATTTTTAAAAAAATTTATTCATAATTTTTAATTTTCTCTTTATACATAATTAAATAAAAAATTAATAAATCGTTTTTACAAAGAATTAATCAAATTTTCTCTTAAGAAAATAAGAAGTTATAATTTTTACATTAAAAACTTTTTGATCTTCAATCTCTCCTCTACTAATCATCCCTATTATATATCTTATCAATTGACATTTTGCGAACTGGCTTTTTAAATTAGGGCTACAAAGAGTTTGGAAAAGTTTCATTAAGAATAATTTATCATTTTGTTTTATTTCATTTAAAAGGATCATTAAATGGAAAGTTTGAAGATTTGGTTGTCCTAATGCAGTATTTATTTTATCAGTTAATTCTCTTATCCAAGCTTTAGCGAAATCAGATCCTTTTAAAGTAAGATAGTAAGTGCATAATATAGCAGCATTGCTAATTTCAGTGGTTTTGTGGAAAAGTGCCTAATTATTATTAGAAAATTTTTTTAAAAAAAATTTGATACAGTTTCTAAATGCCTTTTAACGACAGCTATATTGCTCAAATCTATAATATGGCCTATTGTCCTTAAACCAGTTGTTTTAAGAATAATATTTTCACCGTTGATTTCATTTAGAAGAGGCCCTGTTAAAATGAAGTAATTATCAATAGATTGTAAATGATTAATAAAAATAAAAACAAGTCTCTTTAATTCAGAATCTTGTGAATGTAAAAGTTTTGTCACATTAAAAAATAAATTCTCTTTTTCTGAGTGGGAAAACTTCTCTCCTTGGTTTAAAAGATAAATAAGATTTGTTAAAGTTTCCAAGCAATTATAAACATTTAGATTTTTATCATTGAAAGAAGACGATGAATGAAGAACAATTTCTTTTCTTAATTCTTCAAATCTTTCTAAAATATTTTTTAAATTAAATATTTATGTGTAAATCTAATAATAAATTTTCTATTTTTAAAAGTAGGATTATTTACTGTGTGAAGATGCTTTACTGTCTTCATGAAATTTAAAATCAATCATTTTTTTAAATTATTTTTTTATAATATAAAATATATTCTTTATGATTTTTATTTATGTTTTTTATTTTTTACATTTAGAAAAATCTTATTTGATTTGATTAACATTCGTATATATATTAATTCCTATATAAGTTTTTAATTAATTCTGATTCTTAGAATATAGAAAAATGGATAAATTATTTTAAAAATTATAGAGACATTTAAATTTTTAATGATATTTTCTTATTTGTTTATTAACTTTCTTTTTAATTCTATGATCATTCATATTAATATAAAAATAAAAATTACTTAAATAAATTTTTTAATTAATTTTCACTTTTTAGACATATGTTAATATTAATTGCGTAAAAGGCTTATCAAATATTAAATATCAACATTGTATTATTACAAAAAATTGATTTCAATAGAATATAAAAATAAAAATAAATGTTATCTATATAAATTCCATCTTCACTCCTGATGACTCTAAAATTTATCAAATTAAATGTTTAACTTTTATATCAAAAACAAAGTTCTAGTAGTATTTGCAATAGGTTGTATAGGCGAGATTCCACTACCATGATGCTTTTTATTATCAGAATCTCCAGAATTATTGACAACCAAAGGGACAACAATAATTAAAATGAGCGCCAGTACAACGAGAACAAGTACAATAGTCCATTTTAGATTTTGCCAACAAGTTTTTTTCTTTAATTCTGTAGCATCTTTTTTAAATAGATTTGCATTATCCTTTATTTTATTGGCTTTGGCATCAAGTGATTGCAAATCTTCTGTATTTCCCAGAACCTTTTTTACATTATTTTGCATTTCTATTTTAATATCTTTAATATCTTCATTAATTATGGATATTTTATCTTTTTTTTCATTTTCATATTGCTGAATAATTGATTTTAGTGCTTGTTTTCCTGGTTTATTTAACTCTCCTTTTTCGTCGACTAAAAGATGAATATTTTCCTTCTTAATTTCATCAATCATTTGAAAAACTTGTCTCTCTGGATATGTATCTACTATAAGTGTTAAATAAAAAATATTCGAAGGAGAAATTGTGCAATAATAAACTCCATCTTCAGAAACAATTCTATTTCTTTTCTCATATTTATTTTCAATGTTTTTACAATATTCTCTAAAAATTTTTTGGGCAGTTTCAGCCCATGTAGCATTTGCTTTCGAAGAGTTTTCTCCAATAAATTTTTGATTCAAGGCATTTCCAATAAAAATGTATTTTATTTTAGTTGGGGTGATGGATGAATTCATTTTATATTTTTGTTTTTAATTAAAATTTGAATTAATTTTAATAATAAATAAACAAGCTATTCATTTAAAAAAAGCTGAATTATTTATAATTTCATAGATTATACAAATTGGTTAACTTATCGAAAAATTTATTTTTAAAAGCTTTAAGAATCTTCATAATTTCAATCATAAGAATCAAAAAAGAAAATACATATACATGGATAATATTCTTGTAGATTTCAATAATAAAATAATAAAACTGAACAAATGTTTAGTCATGTTCTTGAATGAGTCTAAATAAATTTCAATTCAAAGTTCCTAAAATTTATAGATTTCTTAAAATCATAAAAAACATCTTCACAGTATTTCTTCTAAGATTCATAAATTTTATTAAAATTATTTAATAATTTAATAAAACAAATTAACATTTTAATTGAATGATTATGTACAAATTTTAATAAAATTATATGCTTATATCTTTCTCAACAAAAACAAACTGAATAAAATTGGTTTTTTCTTTGGAAATTTTCTTTCAAATAATACAATAATAAAAAATCTCATATATACAATATACTCATCTAGTTTTTCCTTTCCACAGAATTTATTTGAGATATATAAAAAATTAGAAAAAACATATAAATTATTAATTTTAATTTTATTTTTTTTATTTAATAATTTATATTTTCTAATATAAATGAATATACCTATCAAAGTTCTTAAAAGTAATTCTATCGCTAATGAAAAAGTGCGAAATCAACAAAAAATTGCACAAAAGTATTATAGTTCAGTTATTAATTCTAAAACAAAAAGTTCTTTAAACGAAAACAAAAATGTAAATGAAAAGTCGAATTCTCAAAATCAAATTAAAAACATCAATAATATTTTTTCAACAACTAATTTAAAAGAAGAAATAATTAGATGGTTTTTTTCTTTTGGTTTGAATCATAAATTAGTTCTAAGTACTATTGAAAACAAATGGCTAATAAATTGCCTTCATTATATGTATACAAAATTGAAAAATGAACCAAATACAAAGTTTAGCTATTTAGACGGTGAAGCTCCTGAATGTGGCATTGAAAATTTTCATCATAAATTTTCAGGGAAACAGCCAACTATTTTTACAAATAAAAAAATGTCAAATAATCTATTTTTCCATTTTTTTTCAACAATCGAAGATAATAAAAAAAACTACACAAATTATAATAATTGTTACGGAATTAATAATATAAGTTTTAATTGTGGAAGTAGTACTTCCAGCCTTTTAAATAGTGTAAATAGTAGTAACATTTATTACAATAACAAAGAAAATTCAGAATTTGATTTTTTTAATGAAATCAATTTTTACAAATGCGAAGAATCTGACATTTCCAATGATTATTGTAGTTATATGGCTTTATCAGAAAAAATAATTGAAAATGAGGTTTATTTCTTGAAAATTTTTGACCATTATTCCAAAGAAAAAGCTTTTACCAATTTTATTCCAGCTTTCTGGGATTCACAGTCAAAATACTACACTTATGGTATGCCCAATTGGTTTAATAAAAAAGAAGCATATTCGCTTCAAGAAATTCTTATTGCTTATTTTGAACAAACAATAACTGTTAAATTCGTACTTTTTCATTTAGATCCAAATAATTATAATTATTACTATAATAAATATTTGAAAAATTCTTATATTAAAAAATTAAGAGAAGAAAGCGATCCTGCAATTTATAATGAAAACTCAAATAATGGAAGTTATCCTAATAAGATTAATTTAGATAAAAACTTAAATTTAAATGATCTAAATACTAATAAAAATAACAAATTTATTAAACATCCACATTTAAATAATGATCCTGAAAAAGTTTTTCAAAATATTTTCAACAATGACCCAATTGAAAATAATACAAATCAAAAACTAAACGCAGAACAGGGCTTCCAATATAATTATAATTTACTTTTAGATTCTCCTGAAAATAAAGCATCAGAAAATATCGATGTAAATTCTAAAAATCTAAATTTTTATTTCTATAATTTGGATAAAGAAGATGATTCAAATTTAATTAAGGATGATTTTGAAAAAAATTTATCTGCTTCAGGAATTTCCAATAATCCGACAAATTCAAATACAAGTCCTATAAATAATCATATTAATAATAATATAAACAGCAAAAATAAAAATTTTTCGTTTATCAAATGCATGCACAATATTAGAATACATTTGGAGAAAGAAAGAAGCTATCCAAAAGGAGTTTACGATATTATTGAATTAGATTGTTATCTGAAAAAACTGTTAAAAGAAAAATCTGAAATTACATCTTTATTTTATTCTGATATTAAAGCAATGGATAAATTATACCTGCAAGCTAAGGGAGAGAAACTTATGGAAGAAATAAAAGAAAACAAAGAATTAAAGGAATTTTTGGAGAAAAAGTCATTTCAACCTCAAGAATTTATTCCTTTCAACAGACATTCAAAGCTTTTAAAAAAAGTTTCTTTCATTGATAAAAAAGATCACACTTTCGATATTGATTTAAAATATTTCATCACATCACACGAGACTATAGAAGAATTATTAAATAAAATTTTATTTTTAGATATTAATCAAATTTTCACTTATGATGACATATTTTTAAAACGCTTATTTGATAATATTTATAGCATTTATACATATAAGAATTTATTAGATTTGATTGCTGAGGAGGATAAAGATAGTGAATTTATAGAAAAACTTGGAAATAATAATGTAAATAGCAATAATAACAATTGTAATAAGAAAAAAAAGAAAAAGAAAAATACAAAAAAGAGTGTCGAAAAAAATGAAAGTTCCGAAAAGACTAATTTGTTGCTAAAAAATAATGAAATTACTGAAAAGAACATTTCAGATCTGGAATTTCAAATAAAAAAAGAAGAAAAAATATTGAAAAGTAATAATTATAATGATGAAAAAATTTCTATAAATATTTTAGATAATATCGATGATATTAACATTAATGAAAATAATGCTAATGATCAACCAGAAAAACAAATTAAAATTAAAAATAATAAAGATAAAGCTATATATAATAATTATATTAATTTAAATGAAGATGTATATAATTCAAATGATATTGTATTAGATAAAAATAATAATTATAATGATGATTTGAAACATGATGATTCAAATATAGTTATAGAAGAATATAAAAATAATATAATTAACATTAATATTAATCAAGATTTTAAAAATAATGAACTTATCGAAGGACAAACAACATTAAATTCCAATCAAGAAAATAAATCTATAATTAACTACGAAACAATGTCAAATAAAGAGAAAAGTAATATTTTTTCATTTTATATAATACTGTAAAACCTCCGTTTTTTGAAATTAAAAAATGCGATACACAGTTAATTATAGAAAATGGAATTCGAAAAACTGAGTTTTTACAGTTATTGATAACAATTTACAAAATTATATTTAAAATAAAATACTTAAATTTTAGATAATCTAAAATTGATCTACTCTAATGATGGAATAAAGAAAAGCAACATAAAAAATAAAAGTGATAATAAGATTATTAATTTTGCAACTATTTCTAAGAATATTGAAATTGAGAATGAAAAATGTAAAAAAGCAAAATCAAATTTGATACCTGTTCGAGACAAAGATATAAATAATTGCAATTTTATTGAAAAAAACAACATAAAGAGTAATGAAATTAAAATTGATCTAAAAAGAGCAAATTCAAAAAGAGATAAAAAACATCATAAAAATAATATTATTATTAATGATAATGATGAATATTTTATTTTGAAAGAAGAGAAAAAAGAATCAATTGAAAAAAAAGAAAAAATAAAATATGATAGGAATAAAATAAAAAATGCTTGCAATATTTCATCTGAAATTATAAATTTAGAAAAGAATCCTATTTTAAATATTGAGATTCAAGCTCAGAATACTATACAAAATCAAAAAATTTTAACTCAAAACGTTGCTAATAATAATGGTATAAATAATAATCCATTAGCCAATTTAATTCATATTAGCAAAGAAAATATTAATATTGTCAAAATAGATAAAATAAAGGAGAAAAGCAATCCATATAGAGATGTTGTGTCAAAATTAATTGATAAAATAAAAAATGTAGATAAAAATACTTCTTCAGAACAAAAATCGAATTCCGTTGAAATCTCTTTTAAAGAAAATTTGTTCAAAAGTATAAACAACAATAATAATCAATATTTTGAAAATTTAAACAATGATCCTTTGGATACTATTTGTGATAATTTCAAAGAAAATTTAAAAAAAGCTAATTTGACTGAAATTGAAAAAGAAAAAATTTTGAAGTCTCCTCTTAATAAAGAAAGTATTAACTTTATAAATAATTTAAATCTTCTTAATGATAATAATAATTTTTCAATGAGAAATACCAATTACTTAAATAATTATGTTAATTACATAGAGGCTGAGAATTTTAAAAACGAAAATGCTCATGATAAGAATGAAAATGATACTGATACTGCTTATTCTTCTTCAAATCAATCTGAGACAAATAATTATCATGTTGAAAACTCAGAACTTCCTTGCTTACATGAAAATTCTGTAGATTCCTTTGAAATCAATAAATTAAGCCAAAATTATAATTCGAATAATTTAATAAATTTAAAAAATAATTTGAGGAAAAATAATAAAAATTTGATAAAAGCTAATGATATTAGCACTAGCAAAAAATCTGATTTAATCGATGTTAAAAATATTAATAACTATTTGATAAGTCCAAAGAAAAATCAAAGATCATTGGTGAAAATAGACTCAAATTTCGATTCAGAATTTAAAAATGGATTTACTAAAAATAAAGATTTTGATTTGATAAATGTTAATACCAATATAAATTTTAGGAAAAACTCTAATGAAAAGAGAAAATCGTTGAATGAAAAAAAAATTGAAAAAGATATTAATTTTATAAATGAGATGAAAGAATTTATTGAAATTAAAAATAGAAATATAGCATCTAATGATTCACATTCGAATGTAAATATACTTAATTCAGAAGCTTTAATAAAAGAGAACATTCAAGAAAAAAATCAAAATAAAATTCACTTTGCTCTAAATCCTTTGGCAAGCATATATAAAGTCTCTAATAAAAAAATTAATAATTCTTCTAATGATTTAGACATAAACAAAGAAAATAAAAATTCTGATGTACAATTAAAACTTTCTCAAGAGAATAACATATCAGAGAATCAACATATAGATTTGGATGGAAATTATCAAGAATCTTATTTTAGCAATTATAATAATGCAAATAATCATTTTAATAAAAAATATTCTAATTTTAATATAAATTCTCCAAATTCCAGTAAATCTGAAAGTTCATTTTTTAATGGAAAAAATGATCTTTATGCTAGTTACAATATGAATAATTATTATGGAAACTCAGCAATGTTTAGCAATTTATCTTATAATCCTCTCTATTCTGCAGGTATAAACCCTTTATCTTCCAATTTCCCTATTAACAATCAAAAAAGTTATTTTAGCTTTAACTCTCCTAATAGTATAAAAACCAAAGATTTTAAAAATTATCAGAAATTTGAAAAGGATAAAAGTTTCTTGAATAATAATTATAATAATTCAAACACTTATATAAATCAAAATAATAACATATGCGAAAGCAAAATAGATCAAAATAATAATACTGAGCAGAAAATTAACAAAGAAAATATTGAAAAACAAAATCCAAACACCTTTTCAGAAAACAATAAAAAGAGCAAAAATAAGCATAAAAAAAATTCTTCAAATATAAATATATCAAAAGATGATTTAAATATTATTAAGTCTAAAAATTTAAATTTCACTGAAATCAAGAGTCAAAATGAAAACAAAAAACAGAAAATTTCAAAATTAATAAATACTTCCTTAAATCAAAACAATATTAATTCCAATACAATAAAAAACAATAATTTAACCACAATTAGTAATGGAAATACTAATACAATTTCAAACCAAAATTCACAAAATATTCAAATTTTCTCAAATAATATTGGTTTAATTCCTCAATCTCAAGTTTATCAAAATTACATTCCAAAAAATGTTAATTTTAGAAACTTCAATTTTCCACTTGATATCACTAATAGCTTTAATTTAGGCTTTAGTCCTAATATCAATAATTATAATTTTTTCTATCCATTAAACATGAATAATGTCTCTTTTATGAATATGAATTTATTCAATGTCAATAACAATAATAATTATTATGATACTAACTTTTATAAAAAGCTCCACAATGATATTTTAGAATACAATCAAAAATTAGAAAAAAATATTTCATTTACCAAGGAAATTAAATCTAATGTAGTTTGTTATTTAACCGAACAAATAAAAGATATATTAAGCTTTTTAAATATTGAGATTAATATTTATGGTTCTTTTGCTAACGACTTATCTATAGAAAGCTCTGATATTGATTTAATAGTAAAATATGAATTGAAAAATTATGAAAATCCAAACATTAATGTAGCGCAAAATAACTATATAATTGATATTGAGTATATTATTAGTTTTTTAACGAATTCCTTTGAAAAAAATCATTGTATGGATAAAGTTAATCCTATATACACTGCCTCTGTTCCTATAATAAAATTGGTAAGAAAAAATAATTGAAATTTGTAAAAACAACTTTTTATCAGTTTATTTTTGAAATTTTAATTTTAGGTAATAGATCCATCGAAAATAAAAGACAATAATATAAAAAAATGCAATTCTAATAAAGAAATGAAAAAATTTGAAGAGATAGATCTCGAAACAAAAGTTGGAAATGAAGAAAAAGTTTTACTCGAAGATCAAAATATTAAGGAAAAATCTGATATTTTTTATGAAAATGAAAATTCAATTAAAAGCGCTCATTCTGATAAAAACTTTGAGATAAAAGATATTCTTACTGATTTACATAATGATTTGAAATTACAAAAAACTAATTCAGATTTATTATTGGAATTAAAAGATTCAGATATATATAAAAATTACAGTTTTAATAAAGAAGAATTAGAAAAAGTCAAAATTGATATAACTTTTTCTGATGTTAATTTTAAAAGTAATTCTTTAATATCTAAAGATCAAACAAAAATGGCAGTGGAATTTACAAAAAATAACAATAAAAAATTCCCAGAAATAGGATATATAGTTAAACTAATCAAAAGACTTCTTCAAATTGAAAATTTAAATAATTCTTTTAAAGGTAAATTCTATTATTCTTTGATGTAAATTATTATTTAAAACAATATAATATATTTTCTTAAATATTTAGGAGGGCTATCTTCCTTTACTTTATTCTTATTGGTTTTGGCATTTACGAAAATTTTTAGAAATAAATCAATTTTGAATTATTATTATGGTGTATTTCTTGTCGAATTTTTCAATTTTTACGCAAATTTTGATTTTCAAAGTTATTATATAGATGTCAATTTTGATATGTATGCTTAGTTTTTTTTTGTTAAATAATAAAAAGTAATTCTTAAAACAAAAAAAATATAGCGATTTTTTATTAAATATATTAGCTTTAATTTTTTATGGTTTTTTAGGCCATTTTTACCATTAACAGAATTTACTGAAAATATTCCTTTAATAAAAAATCCTTTTAATTCAAATTTAAATGCTGCAAAGAGTTCCTATAGAATTAATGAATTGAAAGAACTTTTTGGGAATATTTCAGATAAATTAAATACAATAAAAAATAACTTCAATTCAAATATTTCTGAAAATTTGGTTTATAGCATTATTTTCAAAAAGTAATACTAATAACTTCATTATAATTTAGTCAATTAATATGATTCAAATTTTATTGTATTTATTTTTCTGAGGAATTTTATATTTTTATCATTGTAAGTTTGGAAAAAACATTGAAAAATATAGGTAAAGAAAAAATTAAAATACTTATTAAAAAGATTTATTTATATATATTTTATATCTATTGATAATGATAGATTTTTATAAGATTATATATTAATTAAGAAAAGAATACTCATTAATAAAAAATTGGCAAAAATTTTGTTTATTCACTATGATGAAATTTGTAAATTAAAAATAATATTAATTATAAATTATTAATCATTCCTAATATATGTTAAAATATTTTATAATAGATAATTTTTTATAATAACGAAAATTTTATATTTTTATAATATTAGATTTGAAAATTATGTTTCGATTGTAGTTTTTAAAATCAAAAAAATTATTATTGAATAATAGTTGATTTCTTGTCTTCAAATAGATTAAGTCATCAATAAAAATTTTATTTAATTATTTAAAAGACTTTTGATTGTTAAATGATAAATTATAAAAATCAACTAAAAAAAATTTTAAAATAAATTTTTAAGATCTTCAAAACAACGGAAATTTGTTTTGGAAAATGAATACTTCTAATTAAAATAGTTTTTTAAATTTTAAAAAATTTGTTTTTAGAATTCTTCATCTATATTTAGACAAAAAATCAATTATAATACAAATTGTTATAAAATAAGCTATTATTAAAGTTTAAATTTTTTAAATATTAAAATAAATTTTCGATTGCCCAATAAAAAGAATTCTTTTTCCTTAATTTAAATTTTGTTTGTAAATAAGAAATTCGAAATTATTATTAAAAAATATGTAAGAATACCTTTATTGTTTCTGATTTAATAATTTACAATTAAACAAAATAAAAAATGTTAGGAAAAATTTTTAACACTTTTTTTCCAATGAGGGAATTTCTAAACTATTTGTTTAAAAAGACTCTTGGGGACTATATTCTAAACGATTTGGATTTAAATAAAATTGAAATAGAAATTTCAAATAAAGCTTTTATATCTCTTAAAAATATAGACTTAAACGCAGCTGATATAAATAAAAAGCATTTAGAAAACTGCCCATTTCTGATGCTAGAAGGGCAGATTAAAAAATTTGATTTAAGTTTTTCCTTGGATAAAATTTCAATAAATATCGATAAACTTAATATTCTTCTTATGCCAATATTTAATAAAGAAAAATCTAAAAATTTAATTTCTAAAAAACAAATTCCAGTAACAATAAATGAAAGCCTTAATATTAATCCTCAAAAAGAATTCGCTAATTTTTCAAAGGAGAATTGTAATAATGAATTTTCTTTAGTATCAAGTTTTTTAAATTCTGCCTTAAATAATTTAGAAATAAACATATCCAATATAAGTGTAAGTATTTTATCTTATGAAGCATCTAATACTTTTCAAGAAAATCATATTTTGTCTTTTTTTATATCTGAAGTCTGCTTTAGAAAAAAAATTGAAGATGATTTTAAATTGATTCAAGAAAATAAAAATTTTCAAGACAATAATTCTATTAAAATAAGCACCAAAAATATTACGAAATTTAAAAACGAAAATAGTGAAAATAATAATTATGGCAAAACTGATAAAAATAATAAAAAGGAATTCAATATAACTGATAAAAATGATGCTAATGACATAAATGAGAAAGATAGTCAATTTCAAAATAAAAATAAAAAATCCAATTCTGATAATACTCAAAGTCCCATAACATTTTTGAGTAATAAAATTCTATTAGTAGATAAAATAATTTTAAGAATTCATCAACAAGATCAAAAGATAGAAAATGAATTTTTCGAAATGACAAGTGAAAATCAAGAAAAGCTAAATTTTAATTTTTTTTGTAATAATTCATCTATATTGGCATTTGACTATAAAACTACAGGATATTCAGTACTTGTTGACTTCATTGAAGTTTTGGACCCTAAAAATAAAATTAATGATCTGAACTGTAATTTAATGGATATTAATATAGATTTAAGGAAAGTCGAAATTTGTATTAATCCTCTTCAATTGCAAATATTAATGAATTTTATAGACATTTTCAAAATGATATCAAAAATTAAAGAAAAAGATTTTAAAGAATCTGGAATTATTAAAGAATCTGTTGGAGAAATGATTAAAAATAATATAAAAATTTTAAAACCTATGAAAATATTAAGAACTATTTTAAGTAGATTTTCTGTAAATGTATTCTTTGAGGGAATAAATCTAATTTTGCTGGAAACCAATTACATGAAAGATTTACCAAAATTATGGAGTTTTTATCAGGAAAATTATAATAAAAAAATTGAAAATATTCATGCACTCGAATCTCATTTCTCTTATATGGAGGATAATTTTTTCTTAATCAATCTATGCAAATCCAAAATCAATATGACTCAGGATTTTATTTCGAATAAAGAAATTTTTGATTTTTCTTTAGAAAAAATTCATTTAAAATATATAGAATATCTAGGGAAGAAAAAAATCATTCCAGCAAATAATTTAACACATTGCAAGTTATCGTTTAACAATAGCATTATCTTTAATAATACACATAATTTTATGTATAAAGATAATAATAATAATTTAAATAATTCGAAAATTTTATTTAATTCCCAAATGCAAAAATCAAAAAATTTTTTTAATAATAATTCAAAAATTCATAATAATTTTAATAATACTAATAATAATCCTCTTACTACACAAATAAATAATAATATTTATGCTTCAAATGTATTTTATATGGATAAGTCAATGAATAGAAGTAATTTATCTATATATGAATCAGTTAGGGATTATGAAGAAGCAAATAACATTGATAATTCCATTTTAAAAACATCTTTAAATAATACAATTTATCAATCTACTTTAGAATCTAAAGATGCTTTGTTGGAAAGATATAATATTATTTTTGAGTCTGAATATTTACATGAGAGCCATTTGATATTAGAATTATCTAATAACTCTATCACTGAGAATATCTGTTTTGTTTTTACAAATTATAAAGATTATTATATTCTTCGACAAAAAAATATTAATAAGGACTCTAACTATTCTGGTTTAGAATTCAAAGAAAGTCGAAATATTTATAATATACAAGAAAATAATGAAAATGAATTAAATGAAAAATATATTTCTTCAATTAATTTCGCAGATTATTGCAAATCTTATTCAGAAATAATTCTAAAAAAAATAAGTTTGGAATTCAATCCGTTATATTTATATAAAATAACCAAGCTGGTTTTTTTTACTCAAATAATACTAAATGAATTTTTATATCTCTTGGATTATAATAATTTTAAAAACAACAACAATATTAACAATTCAAAAGAAAATAAAAACAAAAGTTTTAAAAGTGAAGCAGAAGATAACAAAATAAGAAAGGAAAGCGATTCTGAGAGTTTTATAGATAAATCAGTATTTAGAGATAATAACGAAGAGAATCTAGATAATATATATTTTAGTAATCAAGATAAAAAAAATGATGATTTTGATAATAAGAATAATTCAAATACCACATATCAAGAATCTTTTTATTTTAGGGGTTTTTATGATAAATCTTCTCAAATTTTGATTATTTTGGAAGAATTGAATCTTAAAATTAAAACTTTAAAAAAAGACTTTTATGATGAAAAAGGGAATTGTAAAACAAATTTAAATTGTAACTTAACAGAGGAATACAAACTTTATGAACAATTTACCAAAGAATTTTTTAATTGCCAATTTCTCTCTGAATATATCTTGCAATTTTTCCAAGCTAACATAAATCCATTTTTTACGAACATTGAAAAAAATATTTTTAATAAAGATATAATTGGAAAAAAACAAGAAATAAAATTAGATAAACAAATGCATTTTTTTTATTTAAATAAAGATTTTTTGGAACTTAACATTTCAAATCATCAAATTTTAATTAATAATAAGAATGAAAAAATTGAAAAAATTATTGATTATAATAATTCTATACATAACCCTGTCAATCAATATACTGATAAAGTTTATTACATAAATTCATTTCAAAAAATATTATATATCTTCGATACCATTCAAATTAACTTTGGAACTTATAATATTTTAAAACTAAAAAGAGATCCCCTAAATATTTTCCATTCATCAAATAATGGAGACACTAATAGTTTTTATCATAATATTAATGAATCTAAACCCAAAAAAGTTTTCGAATTTGAAAATTCATTTTATCAAAATAACGAATCAATAAAAACTTCTATCTACAAAAAATCCTCTAAAAATTTAGAAGATAAGATTTCTAAAAATAATTTGTATTTTAGACTAAGTCCGATAGTTATTTATTTAAAAAAGACTGCTTATCCTGAAGATTCAAATGATGAAGAAATAAATTTTGCTTTTAGAAAAGAATATTTAAAAGCAGATGATAAAATAATGGCTAAGATAAACAATTTATATTCAAAACATAATTTAAATTTGATAAATAATTCAAATTTTAATGATTCAAAAAAATCCAGTAATAAAGGAGAAGCCCCAACTTTTATTAATAAAATTATAGAAAAAATTGAAATGAATATAAATTTAAAAGAAGATTTCGATTTGACATTAGAGCCACAGTTTATAAATAAAATAATTCCATTTTTCGATTCACTAATGTTTTCTCTAAATATGCATAAATTAGTTAATCAAAAAATTAATAAAATTTTTAATTTTTATAAAGAAATTTATTTTGTTTCTTTAAATATTGAAAATTTTAATGACTTTGGTTTTTATTTCAAAAATAATGAAGAAAATAATACAAATATTGAAAAGGATATTAATCAAAATATGAATCAAATTAATAATCATGTTCTGAAATTCAGCACAGTTAGTGTTGGGATTAAAGGCATTAATCTTTTTTTATTAAAAAATAACACAGACGATTATGCAAATCTTATTTTTAAAAGTAAAGAGTATACAGAATACTTATTAAAGTTAAGAATTATTGAACCTAGCGTGGATTTATTTTCTAAAAATGAAGACTCCAATTTAATAGTGAGTATAAATGATCTTAGAATTTCATCATTTAAAAAAAAAGCTGATTATTTTCATTGCAAGGATAGTCCTTTAAATAATTACAATTTTTATGAAAATAAATTTGAAAATATTAAAAGTAATGAGATTTTTAAAGAATTAGAATATCCTGAACATATGTTATTGTATAAAGGAGATTGTTTTTATGGAAATATTAGTAATTTTGAAAAAAATAAATCGCTAAATGAAAAAACTGATCCCGAAAATAACATTGATAAGTATTTTAAAAAGAACACTCAAAAATATATTTTAACTTTAGTTATAAAATTCAAGCAAAATCCAAAAGCAGGATTCCTTAACAGAATAAAAAATCAAAACTCCTTCAAAACTGAAAATAATCATTCAAATAAAGAAAATTCAAACTCTTTTATTGATGAAAAAGATGTAAATCAAAATAATATAAATAAAATCTTTCCTATAGAAGATCTTTTATTTAATTTTGAAAATTTTGTCAAAAATAATTTAATGCCTCAATCAGATACGAATTTAGATATAATTATAATAAGCAATGATGCGATTTTTTCTCCTTTAACTTATCCTAATTTCGATTTAGAAGAAATAAAAACAATTCTAAAAGAATTCGGATTTGATAAATTTAATGAAAATAAAGATCTATTAACCAATAATGAACAGCAAAAGCATAAAACGTTAGAGATAAATTTAGATAAAATGAGTGATAAATTCCATAAAACCATAAATTCGAAGGAAGATTCTATATCTATCAAACAAAATGATAAATCGGAATTAAAGCTTGATTCCAGAGATAGTTCTTCTCAACTTGAAATTAATTTGCAAAATAATTTGGAATATTTAATTAATATTGAAAGAAGTAAAGACAACAGAAAAAATTTAACAGATTTTAATTTTGCTGGAAAAAATATTTTTGAAAAAAATGAAAAATTAATCAATCTTTTTGGTTCCAGTAATTTAAATATCGATTTTAATATTGATATTAATCGATTAAGTTTCGATATATTTATAGAAGAAGAAAAGAATCTTGAAAAAAAAATTATGAT
>Ga0194116_10003523_pt1 | contig 18767 bp, 21 predicted proteins | sample TA2MahsurfametaG_4_FD_148617 | JGI IMG/M metagenome (GOLD analysis project Ga0194116, IMG submission 148617) | Freshwater microbial communities from Lake Tanganyika, Tanzania - TA2015008 Mahale S9 surface | ecosystem: Environmental > Aquatic > Freshwater > Lake | place: Tanzania: Lake...
AAACAAAAACACGATTAATTATGTTGAGGTTGAATATTCTTAATTTAGATGTTAATATAAATAGCGTAACCAGTAAATAATTATTTTACATCGTAATTAGATAATTAAAATTTTTTAATTATATATTTAAAAGATTGAATAAAAATTAATAAAATTAAATAGAGAATTTTCAGTTTAGATTAAATATTTTTTAAAATCAAAAAAAAATTTTCTTTAAAAATGTAAATATAATATAGAGATTCGAAATCAAATTTTAATTTATAATAATTTTTAATTACAAATAATTTTTTTAAAAATAAATGTATAACTACAATAATAATTACAACCATGACGTTTACGGAAGAGGGATTAACGAAGATGAATATTTTCACTCTGATTTTCAAGAACAAAAATTTTGTAAACAAACTTCTTTTAATTTATTCACAGGAAAAACACTTCTTAATTATTTTAAAAAAAAATACCATTTTATTAATTATTAAAATAAATTGACTTTATTTATAAGCATCAATGCAATGAATTTTTCTTCTATTAATCTTTATTTTATGATGTTTATTAAAAAATACATAAATCTAACTATTTTATGAAGATTGTTCATCAAAAAATTTTGCGAATCATAAAAATATTGTTTTTCCGATTTAAATAAAAGCAATTTTTTTTTATTCAATTTCTATTAATATTTTTAGCTTCTTGGCAAGAAAAGAATATTGAACAAAATGAATTTTATTCAAATAACTTAAATAAAAATAGGAACTTTAATGATGACAATAACAATTATAATTATATGAACAATTATAATTTTGCTAAGAATAAAAACTTTAATAATTTAAATTATTATGACTCTTCGAATCTGCAAAGATATGTAATAAACGGTAGTTATATTTATTTTATAAATTTTGATTTTAATAAAAATCTTATTCCCAAGAAATCAGAGAAAAAATTTTTGAATTATAAAAAAATTTATATTATAGATGAGCAAGCCAAATTTATTCCAAATAAGTCGGATATGATATTTCCAACAACAGATTTGTTAAAAGAATTACATATGAAAAATAATGAATTATTAAAATTAAATAATAGAATTATAGAATTAGAAAACACAAAATATGAAATGTTTGTTGATCTCGAAAGGTATGAAACAGAGTTTCAAATGGTTGAGGATAAATTTTTCAATAAACAGAACGAATTATTAGATAAAATTCAAATTTTAGAATTGGAAAAAGAAAATTTATCCAAAAAACTTAATTATTACGAACAGATATTTCCAGCAACTGTTACTAAAAATAATTGCCCAAGTGAATTATTTTCTTTAGAAAATGAACGACTACTAGAAGAACTATACTTTAAAGAAGGAAAGCTAAAAGTATTTTATGAATTTTATATCCAACTACAGAATCAGCTTTTCAAAAAATCCACTCAAATTAATATTTTGGAAAATTTGGAAGCTATTGCCTTTAAGTATAGGTTTAATGAAATCTTAGAGTGCCTAAAAAGTTTAATGAGCACAAATAGTGGAAATCAAATTAAAGAATCAAACTTGAATCTCGAAAAACCAATAAATGATAAAAAATCACAAAAGTAATTATTATTTATAAGTTTTTGAAAAATATAGCAAATCTGGTGTTGATGAAAAAGATCTTTTGAAATCTAATCAAAATAAAGAAATTTTTCAAGAAAAATCTTCATTAATGAAAATTGATGAATCACCTATAATTGCAAGTAATACAAAGAAAAAAATTTCATTTATCCCTCCTGAAATATCACCAGCTACTTCCGATGAAATTTCAGAGCTAAACCATCATTTTAATGCTGAATCAGAAATAATTGAAAAAAAAAATATTGAGTTGAATAGTAATGTCAAAACTGTAAAAGAAATGTCCATGACTGTAATTTCATTTTTATTGCCAATAAATAGATTATTTATCAATGTCTTTTTAAAAATTAAAATCTTTAAATAAAGGAGGAGAAAAACTCATATAAAGAGAAATCTGAAAAAACGAGTCAAATATTGAATTTTATAACTCCTGAACAACAATTTAATAATTTTAAAGAAATGATGATGAAATATGAGCAAGAAAAATCTAATGATCATTTTCACAATTTTAAAGAAATGATGATGAAATATGAACAAGAAAAAACTAAATGTCTGGAATCAGAGAAGAGTATGAAAAAATCTGAAAATGGTAGTAATAAAACAGAAAATAAAACAAATGTTTCAGGTAGAATTTATTAAATAAAAATTTTAGGGTTACATAGAAGGAAATCTAAAAATGGTATTTAAATGCTTGAATTAGATAAAGATAAGCTTCAAAAATTTTTTATTTTAAAAATTAAAAATTTTAAAACCTATAAAAAGAGTTAATGGTCTCATAAATTCTAATATGAAAATTCTATATGATTATTTTTCATCTCTATAATTTTATTGATTTATCAAAAAGATATTCTAATATATATATTTGGAATTAAATGACTTAAGTAAAGTGTTTCTAAATTAATTTAAATTAATTAAGTTTCTTTTATAAACTAAAAAGGGAAAAAGGCTTATAAAAAAGAATAAAACACCGTAAATTTATTGAAACAATTAAAATTATTGTAGCTCAATCAATTCATTTTTTAATAATAAGAACTGTTTATTAGATTTAATAATTTAGTTAAAATAAAATTACTAAAATAATTAAAATGAGTATAAAAAAACTTTGAAAAAAAATTGATATTTTTAAAACAGAAACAAAAATCTTCATTCATAAAAAAGAAAAAATTACTTCTATTTAGGGAGGAATTTCAAGTATTATGTTTATATGCCTATCATTATAATTCTCTTTCAATACTATAAATGAAGTGATTCAAAGGAAACGATTTACAATTAGTTATAATATAGGAACAAAGAATAAATACAACCCTCCTCGTAATAAATATCCTCTTATTTTCAAATTTGAATTTTTAGAAACAAACTTAACTCAAAGAAAAATTGAAGAAATAATTTCAGTTAAAACTGTTTTAATGAGTTTTAACTCTAAAAATGAATATATTTTATCAACAACTAATTCAACGATTAAACAATGTGAAATGAACCAAGAATTTAAAAAAATTAACTTAGAAGATTTCCACAAAGAAATAAGTTCATATCAATGTATTGATAATGAATTTGAATTAAATGACCCAAAATTTCAAAATCAGACTGTGATTGAATATTTTTTTTTTAAATGCGTTAATTCCACAAAAAATAACTTTATATGTGTTGATACTAATTATATAGATAAATATGTTAAATCTATCAAAGGACGTTTATTCATATTCGATTATGAAATTATGCATAATAATCCCAACAATCCTTTTATACCAAGAATTTTAGAAGAGGAAAATTTATTATTTTTCCCAGAAGAATTTACAGTTCACAAATTTATTAAAAAGCAAGTTATTTATACATATGATACAGGATATTTTTATAAGAACAAAAATCAATATATGGAGTTTTTATATGATTCGGAAAAGATAGAAAGTCCTAGAAACAATATGAATATTGATTATGAAGGATTTTCATTTCTTGCTTTGTATTCAGAAGGGAAAATAGAATTATATTTTAGAAAATATAAGAGGTTTATAGAAGGATTTATCAGAACTTTATACAATAATCAAAATTTCTCGTATTATATTTAAAGTTTTGATTGGATTATTCCAAGGAAATATTTACTTAGAAAAATTAATCAATTTAATTTTTATTTTTAATAATGAAGAATCAAACATTAATCAAAAAAAATTTACAAAATTAAGAAATAAATTTATAGAAGAAAAAGAAATAATCAAAAAATTAATCGAAGATAAAAAACAAATAAAGTAATAGATTAATAAATTGAAGGATATATTTAAAAATATTCATTTATTAATTTAATATAATTATTTACCTTTATTAAAATAACTCTAGAATATTCGAAAAACATAACTTGAATAATGACTTAATTAATAAAGAAGATAGTAGTATTATTGTTGAAAACATACATGGAATTAATAACAATGCAAATATCAAATTAGATAAAAATATAAAGACTGAAACTATTGAAACTCAAAAAAATATACATGATTTTTCAAATATAAACATCGTTAGTGATCAAGATTTTTCATTAAGAGATAAGATTAATAAATTTTCAAAATCAAAGACTGATACTAATATAAAAAATAACCAATATCAATTAGATTCAATGTTAATTCATAATTCTAACAATTTTATCAATGATAAATTAGCGAAAAATTCAGTTATATTTCCATCTTCTCATCAAATTGAAAACAATCAAAAATCTTCAGCTAAGAATAATAAACATAAAATATCACATTTTTACTATATAACAAAAATCTTTTGTTGTAAAAAAAAGTCACAGAATAATTTAACATTTGAATCACTCAAAGACTTTCTGATTGAAAAATCAAGTATTGATATAATTTTAAGAAGTTTGCTTGGAGTTGAGTTAATGAAAAAACTTTTATTTGAAAGAGAAGATTATCTTGATTTGCAGAATCTTGATTATTACGATGAAAAATATCTACTAATGAATTCTTTAGAAGAACAGAAAAAATAAAATATAAATATCAATCAACATTCTTCAAAAAACAAATAGTTTATTCAATTATACCTTCTAAATCAGAAAACAAGTTTTAAGTTTTAAATTTTTTTGTCAAGATTTTCTTTCAATTTTATTTTTTTAAAAAAAACTAAAAATTAGATTCAAATATCAAATATTTGACAAGCAACCTGTATTTCTTCTATTAAATTTGAATATTTAACATTAATTTATTTATCTTTGTGTAATTTAAATTTTTATTTTTATTTGAATAAGCTTAATTTTAATAAATTAATAACTAAAATTTTATTTTTAATTAATTGCACATGACTTACATTTAATAATTAGATATTATCAATTTCATTTTATTAAGAAACATTCTTAATTCAAAATTATTGTAAAATCATTAGTTTTCAATAAATTTATAAATAAATCTAATTTTCTTTCTTAGTTTCTTTATTTATACCAGTTTTTTTTCTTTTATCTCCAGGTTTTGCTCCTCCTGAAAAAAGCTTTTTCAATAAATATGCAACTAAGAATACTAAACTAATGCTTATTCCTACTCCAAAGAAACTATCGAAACCAATCAAAGATTCGATTAATTTAAAGATTGTCAAGAATGGTGCTGTTATTAATGAAATGATAGAGGATATATCTGACTCTTGTTTATTCTTTGTATCAGTTTTTTTTTTATTCGGTTTTTTTGATTCAGAAGGATTTTTATTTTTGTCTTCCATTGATTTTTTTATTGTGTTCGCCTTTATTGTTAGTTATGTTGTAAAATTATAAAACTTAAAGAATTGTTTATACTTCTTCATTTAATTCCCTTAATATTCTATGAACTTCTTGGAAATCTTCGGCAAAATTTTCATCATTAGTATCAGAGATTAAATCAGAATTTAATCCCAAATATTCTTTGTATTCAGACTTCCAAGCAAAATCTTTATTCGATTTTGAATTTAGTTCTGTTAAAATCTATGAAAATAAGAAAAATCAAATAAAAAACTAATTTCAACAATTTGCTATAAAAATTATTTAATTTTAATTAAATTTAAACATTTGAATATCTTCTTAAAATTAACCTTTTAAAATTTTAATAAGATATTACTTCTAAAGATTTTTCAGGGGATATAGTTCTATAACATTTAACAATAAGTAATGTAAGTATTTTTGAACTAAGTTCATTTTTATCATTATTTTGAAACGAGTTGATAATTGATTCAATAGCAGACTTATTTAAATAAACAAATAATTACTTTTTCTTTTTGAAGAGCCGATCTGGCTAAAGAAACACAAGATAAAACTTTAGAGTTTTTTAATAAATCTTCATTTGATTTGATCAATTTTACTAATAATGTTATAAACATCAAAACTTTTAAAAAGTAAAATTTTAATTTTGTTTCCATATAAAGAATATAATATCAATTAAAAATAAAATTTATTTAAAAAATTTGCTATTATTATGGCTTTACTTTGTAAAAAAATAAATAAGATTGAAAAATTTTTTACTGATAAGCTAAAATATAAAATTTCCAGTTTAAATAATGAAAAATATTTACTTGATTTCCCAAAGGATTTAAATACTTCTGTAAGAATCTATTTGAATTTAACTGATTTAAATACTAATGATAATATGATTAAAAATTTAAAAGAAAATTTTTTACAAAAAATTATCAAAGATGTAAAATTACAAGATAATTTTGGCAATAAAGGATATTTTGAATGCTTGAAAAGTAAATAAATTTAACAAAATCCTTTTAATTCATATTTTTTTTATTATTTTATTTACCCTTATTCGATTCAATAAAATTTTTATTTTAAGAATTTATTAAAAATTCAGTTCTATTGATTGAATTCAATAAAAATCCTTCGCCCACAATAAAAGAAAAATTAGCTTTTATTTTAAACGAAATTAATACTAATGTTGAAATGTTTCAAAAAACTCAAATGGAGAATCTGGTTAGAAGCATTCAAGAAAATTCAAGCATTTATGAAGTAAAAGTTGGAATAAAAAATTTCAATTTATTCCCTAAAAAATTATTAAAAACAAGACTTGTGAATACATTGTCTATTCCGAAATCAGATAATTACAATATTAATGTAGATATAGAGAATAATATGATTGTTTTACAAGATAAGAAGTTCGAAGAAAACTTAATAGTATTTGCAGATTTAACACATAATGGAATTCAATCTATCAATTTTTACAATTCTTTAATGAATACAGTTAAGCCTTATTCAATCTTTGTCGAACAAGAACCATTTGAAATCTATCAGCAAAATAAACTCAATTCAGAAAAATATTCTTTTATGGAATATAAAGAAAAATTCTTCCATTTGCAAGAATTCAAAAATTATTTAAATGAAAATAAAAGCGATAGAAATTATATATTAAAAGGACAGGACTTAATTTATAATTATAAAAAAGAAATAATGGAAATTGAATCAATTATTTACGGGGCTCTGTCGAAAAATATTCAAGTTAATTTGTTTGACTTGAATCATCACGAATATTTAAATACTTTAATTTATAATACTAAGTGCCAAAGCGACTTCTTCAGCAATGAAAACAAAAATGTAATTTCAATATTAAATAACTTGGAGATTTCTGCTTGGATTAATTTACAATTGCTTAAAGGTTGTAAAAATTGCACTTCTTTTCTAAGCAGAAATGAATTAGACTGGAATCCTTTGAGTTTAGAATTCGTTGTAAATAAAAATAATTTACCGAATACCGAACTCCCACTTTTGTTAAAAACAAAAAAGATATATAGAAAAATAGAAGAAAATAAAAACAAAAAATATATAATCTTTTCTTCAGACACCTTGAATTTGACCAAAAAATTTATAGAGTTTTCGAATAAAAATTCAATCGAAAAAATTGAAGGCGAAAAATTAATTGAAGATTTTTATAAAGAATTTATTAGAGAATTTTCTTTGAGTCCTAAAACATTGAATCTTGAAAAATACTTTGATATAATTACTTCTGGATTATTATTAAAAGAAAAATTTCATATTTATTCAAAAAACCCTCCCATAAAAATTAAAACAACTGAGGAAACAGATTTTATCGAGTTTTATAAAAAAAATTTTTTGAAAAATTTTGATGCTTTTTTCAATTTGGAACTAGCTGACGAGTTGAATTTTGAAGAGGATAAAGAAAACAATGAGGGATTTGTTTTAAATAAAAATGAAAAATCTTTTATAAAATACAATGATTGTTCTCCTTATAATTATTTTCAATCGCTGAAAGAAATTAGAAAAAATATGCTTTAATTAATTATAAATTTAATTAGTGTTAATAGTTTTTAATTTATTAAATAAAAAATTTTACAATGGCAGAGAGTATGTATTCCAAAAGTATCATTTCATATCAATATTGCTAATCAATTAAAAATATTCAAATTTATTTTTAAGTCTTATAATTGATTTCTTTTTTCTTCCAATTGATAAAAACAAAAGGAAATAATACTATCTAAATATTTAAAATATATTTTGATTGTTTTAAAATATAAATTTTATTTAAAAATCATAAAAAATTTAAAATGAAAATTTATGATATTCAAAACAACCTAAATTAAATTTAGAATGTAAATAATTTCTCAATGAAAAATATTTTTTAGATGTTTTTATTGAATTTAAAACAAAAAATTACTAAAATTTATAAATGTTGATAAGTGATTTAAAATAATAAATAAATTTAAAATTCTTCATCAGTCTTGACTCTTCTTTTCTTAATAAATAGCTAATAAAATTTTAAAACTTCAGTATTTATCAAAGTCTATATTCATTATAGTTCTATTTTGTAATTCCATTTTTTAAATTAAGTCAGTTATGAAAGAAAAAGCTAAATTTAGCATTAAATTGTTTATATAAATTTAAATTTATAAAACCATCAGTAGTCCCTGAACATATATAAATAATTTAATCGAAAAACTTTTTGATATAGCCTAAAAGAATTTAAAATATTTCTATTTAATTTTTTGATTATAATAAAAATTTATATATTTTATTCATATTTGATATTTTATAAACTATTTTACTATTCTAATATTGCAGAATTTTTAAATATTTAAATTTTAAAAAGATTAATAAATTCCTTCTATTTAGGTAGTTTAATAAGCTCAACTTTCAAATTATTTAAATAAACAATATTTTTAAAGACAAGAATCAGAAATTTATTATTTTTTAACATTAAAATAAATAATAATTTTACAAACTTTTCTCCTAATGTCAAAAATTTCTGATGTGGATATATATATTGCTCAACTAGATTCTATTTTAAAGGAACATGGAATTTCTGATAATAAGAAAAGTATAAGATAAATAAATGAAAATAATTTTATATTTACTTTTTAAAGTTTTATCTGTTATTGAAAACAACCGCGATAAATTCAAATTGGAAATTGAAGATTTAATCAAGGATCTAGACACATTATTTGATGAAAAAGAAAGAATTTTATCTTCTCCTGATCCCAAGCTAAATGTTGCCAAAAAATACAAAAATGATCAAAAAATTGATGAGAATTTAAATACTATGCATAATACTATTTCTAAATTTAAACAAGAAGTTGAATCTTATAAAAAGAAAAAAAAAAAAGTAAAGATAATTATTATTTATATTCCATCTACACTTTATTAAAAATTACACAAAAAATATTAAAATTTTATTTTTGACAATTTTATTAAAAATATATCCTTATAGCAAGGGGAAAAGCCTTATGAATATTATGAATCAGCTTCAAAAATTTTTGATGAGCATTATGAAAGATTTAGAGTATATAGAATAAATTTAAATACTTACTTTTCAAATGAAAAATAATTTATTTATTATTGAAATAATACTTTAGGAGATGAAAAACGGGAAAATAATTGAAAAAAAAGAGAATAAAAAATTCAATAAAGATAATTTAGATTTAATCCTTAATGAATCAAAGACTTCAGGAGAACCAGAGAGGGAAATGTATGATATAGAAAAAAATAAAATAGAAGATTGGAAAAAAGAAATAAATAAACAAGACGAGGTTTTAATGGAAGTGAGTTTAGATATAAAAAAATTAAGAGTTAATGCTAAAGAGATTGGTAAAGAAATTGAATTAAATGAAAAAATGATAAAAAAAACTCAAAAACATGCTGATAAAACAGATGTAGAATTAAAAAGAAGTAATAAGCAACTCAAGGAAATTTTGGAAAAAGTAGGAGGCCCTGCTAATTTTTGTGTAGATGTGGTACTGGTTTGTGTTTGCCTTGGATTGTGTACTGTTCTTTATAATATTATAAAAACCAGATTATTGTAGATTTAAAAATTATAATTAATAAATCAGTAAATAATAAAACATAACTTAAAAGAATTATTTTAAGACTTTCATTGAAGAAACAAATTTGAAATATATCTTATTTTACTTTTCATTTTAATGAGTCTTTTTAAATAATTAAGAAACATCAGAATAATAACAGTGTATAATCAATTTTCATATTAAAGAATTAAAGAAATATAAAAAGAAAAAAATTTTTGAATATCAATTTTTATTTAATTTATAATTAAAAAATTTCAAAATTTATTTTTCAAATTGAAAATGAATTCAAATGTAGATAGGCAATTGTCAAAAAAATTTTCGATTTCAGAAAAATCAAAAATTAGAATTGATAAAGGTTTTCAAAAATTTTCCTTCATAATTAAGTTATAAAATCCTTTACTTAATTGAAAATTTTTTAATTTTTTAATGAAAAGAAATTGAGAATTTGAAAAATACTGATCAAGGAATATACAAAAAAATTAAAGAAATTGAATTTTCAACAATTATTAATGTATTGATAATTTTAATTATAGCTTTAGATCATCATTGATAAACGTATATTATTTTTGGACAATAAGAAGTTAAATGTAAAATTAATTGTTAAAAATTAAGGAAAAAAATAATGATGATAAAGTTTTAAATGAATATTTTACTTATGAAAATCAATGTTCTAATTCTGATAAAGTTTTCGATGAAATTGCAAAAACAGATACCTTAATTAAAAACAAATATAAATATATTTCTGATGATAAATGTCTTTTATTTCATAATCCAAACGATAATAATAATAAATCTATACCCGACTTTATTAATTTTGTGATGTTATTAGATTGCACTTTTCCACAAAAGCCCCCTAAATTACTTTTGAAAACGAATGTAAAAAATAAATTTTATTGTAATTGAATATATATAGATCTGTTTTCCTTCTTTGGTCGATGGTCGAAATTTAATAAATGAGATTTGTCCAAATTGGAATTGGGAAGATATTTCAATATTAAGCTTAATCAACAAATTACCTTCTTTTATCATTAAAATTTTATCTTCAAAAATTTTTCATATATATGGAAGTTTTGAAATCGGCTCAATTTACGATTTGAAAAATTTCAATAATATGTCAGTAAGTAAGAAAATCATAACAATATTACTTTTTTATTAGTTTTAATAAAATTAAATCTTAGATATTTTTCAATGTTCAATCGAGTATCAAGTACCAAAAGAGAAAGAGCAAATTAAAGGGAGAAATAAGAAATTCATTAAAGGAAAGGAAATAAACTTAACTGGAGAATTATATTTTAAGGATATTACAGTTATCTTAACTGATGATTCTCTACTTTTTTTTGAAGATCTTGAATATGAAAGAAAATTAGCAAAGTTGATTTTATGGTCAAATTTATTTTCAATAATAGACATTCAAATTAACAAAAAAGACAAGATCATAATTATAAAATTTTTTAATGATTCGAAAAATTTGGTTGAAGAGAGAAAAATTAAGATTGATAATATTTTGCTTTTTAAAGAAGCATTAATTAAAAGAATGTCTCATCTAAAAATAAAAGTTGAATCAGAAAAAATAATTAAAGGAAAACCATTAGAAAAACGCTTTATTGATAAAGATATAAACAACATGCATATAGATGAGTTAGTTTCAAATTTTCATCATTTTTTAGATTTATTGAAAAATAATATAATTTCATTTTATAATGTTACAACTTTTTTCAATATTACGAAAAAAATTGTTGAGTATTATTCAGCAAGAAATGATCAAAGTCATATGTTTTATTTAAATGAAATGAAAAGTATTTTAGACAATGAAGAAATAAAAAGAATTTTAGTTAATAGTTAATTTATAATGAAATAATGTTATTTTTTAATCTTGTTATATTTATAATCCAATAGAGAATACAAACCTTTATGAATTTTTCAATTGGAATGTAATATTTTACATTATTGTCAATAAATTATTTTTAAAATTATAATTAATTATTTTATTTTAGAATTTTTTAAAAAATCTACAATAATAATTTTGATTAAAAAGAGTGATTTTTTTTGAAAAATCAAATATAGATTTAAAAAATTTAAGGGATAATTTTGTCTTAAACAAATGCATATAAACTTTATATTTATTTATGAAAATCATTAAATTAAAAATTCGCTTTTATAGTTGATAATATTTACATCATATAATTAATTATTTGTTTTTTCAAAGATTTTTTTACTCAAAAGTAAAAACTTTCATCAAGTTGATGTTTTCTGGGCTATCTTCATTTTCCCCAAGTAAGCATAAAATTTGATCTCCTGATTCCGTATAACCTTGCCTTACAGCAAATTGAATAGCATCACTAATTAAATTGTCTGTCCCGATAGTGGAAGTGATTCTTAATGTTTTAATTCCTCTAATCAAGTTTAAATTTCGAATTACAGAACCTTGCACACAAAGGGCCAAAACTAATTGTTTAGGTTTAAACTTAGCAATAATACTAGCTATTGCTCCAGTTTCGGTTATAATTATTATTCATCTTGCTTCAATATCAGTTGCTGTTTTAACAACAGATGAACATATGGCTTCTTGAATTGAATAGGGCTTTGGAATTTGTTTTATAATCAATTCATAAAAACGTTTTGATAATTTATAATAGATTCTGCTTCGGCACATAACTAAATTAATTTAAAAAAAATTGATAATCAAAGTTTTATCCAAAAGCCAATATAAAATAGAGTAAAAGGATGTAGATATTAAAATTAAAACTAAAATCTCAAAAGGAGATGTGTATAAAAAGCAATAATGTTATTTTAATTGAAATTACTTTTGACATTATTTGCAAAGCTTCAACTGGAAAATTTCCATTTGCAGTCTCTCCACTTAGCATTAAACAATCGGATCCATCTAGAACTGCATTAGCGACATCGGTCGCTTCAGCTCTTGTTGGCCTCGGATTTTTAATCATTGATTCTAGCATTTGTGTCGCTGTAATTACAGGTTTTCCAAATAAATTTGTTTTTTCTATAATGAATTTTTGGGCAATAAAAACCTTCTCTACTGGAATTTCCATCCCTAAATCTCCTCTAGCAATCATTATTCCATCTGAAGCTTCTAAGATTTCTTGAAAGTTTTCCAATCCTTCACGATTTTCGATTTTAGAAATTATTTTTATATGTGTACCTTTTGGACCTAAAACATCTTTGATATATTCAACATCAGAAGCCTTTCTTATAAAAGAAGCGGCAACCATATCAATGCCATATTTTAAGCCAAAATTTATTAAATCATCCTCATCTTTTTCTGTTAAAGTAGGTAAATCAACTTCAATTCCTTGAATGTTCATATTTTTCATTTCACCAATTGTTGCTGTATTCTTGCATTGAACTATTATTGAGTTTAATTTTATTTCAATAACCTCACAAATAAGACTTCCGTCTGCAATTAAAATTTGATTTCCTGGCTTCACAGATTTAGTTAAATGCTTATAAGAACATGATATTTTTTCTTGATTTCCTTTGCAAAAATCAGTAGCTTTTTTTTTAATAATTAATAATAAATTCCTATGTTAATATGACATTTAATAAAAAATTTGAGATAATATTGATTTTAATGTTTCTTTGAAATTCTTTAAAATACATTCTAATTTCTAACAGTTGATTTTTCTTAAATTCCACTAAGTTCCCATTTTCAAATAAACCTGTTCTGATTTCAGGACCCTATTAAAATTTTATTTTTATATTTTTTATAATTTGCTTTTATAAGTTTATTTAACAAAAGAATTCTTTTGAAATGCAAAATTTTCTCACCTTTGTATCTAACATCACAGCGCAAGTTTTTTCAGGTCTAAGTCTTAGAGCGCCTCTTAAATTTTCCAAAGTTTTCAAATGATACTAAAATTGATTAATATAGAATAAAAAAATTTATTTTCACTATTAGATTAGTAATAAAATTATTATCCTCACTTCATGATCTCCATGAGAAAAATTCAGTCTTGCTACATTCATACCTGAATCTAACATTTTAACTAATATTTCCAAAGTATTTGAAGAAGGACCTAATGTACAAATTATTTTAGTTTTTCTATTTTTATTATCAGCTTTTGTAAAAATTTTTTCTTTCCTCAATGAAATCTCAGGATGTTGAATTAAAGGAACAACTAATGAAAATTTCCTAGCTGGGAGTTTGTCTTTTTTTTGCATTATTGATTTTGATTTTTTCTAAACTTTTTATTTTTTCAGCTCTTAACACAGATTAAATAATTTGAAAAATTTATTATTATCTCCAAAATTTTCCAAAAAATATGCATAATTATACATAAACTTGGTTATTTTTTTAAATATCTTTATTAATTGTGATATACATTTGATTTTATGTAAATTATTAAATTTCCCTTTCGTAATTGGGCTTAAATTTCTTAAGTGATAAAATTCTCTTTGTATTGAAAATTATAAACACCAATTAATGTTTTATTCAGAATAATTAAATTTTGTATTTAAAACCGAAGCAATCAACATCTTCATAGATCTACCTGGTTTAAATGTCTTGAAAATGTTTTATTAAAAAAATTATTATTTGATAATCTAAAATAAAATCTTGAAAGAAATAGTGTCTGCAAAATGATATTTATAATTTTTAAGAATTTATGTTGTTTAGAATTATTAAATAAGAAAAAAAACTTTAATTTTGTAAAAGAAAATTGGTTAAGATAAATACTCGGAACAAAATTTTATGATTTATGAGTTAATAATTCTATATAGAGGACAAAGCAAAAAATATATAAGTTTTGAGAATATAAGATATTTAAATTTAAAATGAATGTTAGACTTTTGCAGAATCTAATTCTGGGTATATGTATAACTTCAATATTTATCCTGGAAAAAGCGATATTATTATAGAAAAGAAACAAAACACAAAAATTAGAAAAAGTGAACTTCTGAATAAGAAATAAAAATATAAATTACAAAGAAAAATTGTAATTAAAAAAATCATAAAAACAAATTAACAATTTATTTTTATTATTATGTTGAAAAATAATTATATTTTTTTAATTTTACTTATTTTAAGTTTAATAAACAAAATTTAATTAAACATTATTAAATAAATATTTATAACTGTAATTTTTCATCAAAATGATTCTTTTTTTTTCAAATTATATCAGTTATTTATCAAAAATAATAAATTATGAATAATATTTATCATGTTTCAAATATAACATCAATTTATCAAAACACAATCCCCTTTAATTATTAATTAAAAAGGAAAAATAAAAAATAAAATAATTAAAAAATTAAAAAAAATGTTTTATCAAAGCACAAATGTTGTTTCAAACCTTAATCTAAAAGATAACTATGATAGTTTTAATAATGATGAAATTAATTGTCCAGAACATAAACTTCCAAGAAAATACTGGGTTCCGGAGTTAAAAAAATTCTTTTGTGAACATGATTATATAAATTCAAATGAAATGTTACATTTTAAATTTATATTAGATAAATATTCTGAAGATATAAAAAATTTGAAACAATTATCAAATCAAAAAACCAGGAGTAACTGTGAAGAATTATATAGCAAAAGCAATATTTCTAATATTCATTTTGAAAAGCTGTTTGAAATTATTAACAATTTTAACGAATCTTTTAAAGAATTTGGAATGAATTTCATAAATAAATTTATCGAAACTTCTGAACAGGATAAGGAAATATTTAAATTACGGGATTTGATAGATAGTATTAAATTTAATGAACAAGGGAAAGCAGATTATATTGGAATAGGAAATGATGCTGAAAGAGAAAAGAATTATTTACGTCTTGCAAAAATTTTGATTTCAAGAAATTTCAATAATACTAAAAATAATGGAGAACCTTTTGATTTTTATGGAAAACTGATATTTTTCATGAATGAACTTATTAACTTTTTGATTTTAATAACAAAGAACTCCAGTGAACTAATCGAATTTTCCTACTGCAATCTACTACAAGAGATATGTCAGGTAGAAAATAAAACTTATGATCCTAAGTTTATGAGTGTAAAAAGTCCTATTTTACTGAGGGAAGAAATAAGTAATATAATTGATATGCTAAATTTTCAAATGAATGCTAATAATAATTTGAATGCTAAAAACAGCGTTTTAGAAAATGAGCTCTCAACAAAAATTTTAATATTTGAAGAATCAATTAAAAAATTGAATAATGAGATTGTAGAATTGAGGAATTCAAAATATAAGATTGAGATAGAAAAAAATGATCTTCAATTGAAATTAAATGCATTAAATAATCAGATTCAAATTATCCAAAGTACAAATAATTCATATCAATACACGATTGAAAAAAATAATCAAATAATATCTGATCTAAATTCTCAAATAAAACTATTAAAAGAAAATGAGCAAAATTTAAATTTAGTTTCTAGCTCTAATGATCATGAAAAAAATCATATAAGAGAAATTTATGAAAGCAAAATTAATGAAATGAATATTATCATTCAAAACTATTTAAATACAATAAATAACTTAAATGCTGAAATAACTAATTTAAAAGTAAAAGAAGAGGAAATCAAAAAAATTCTCGATTTCCAAACAGCAGAAAATTTAAGAATAAAAATAGATAACGACAAAAAACTAAAAGATTTACAAGATTTTAACAATTCAAATCAAATTATAATTAATAACCTTAACTTTGAAATTTCAAGGTTAAAGCAAGCAGATCAAGAAAAACTATTATTATCGCAGAATTCACAATTAGAAGAAATAAATAAAATAAAACTTGAATACGATATGAAAATTAATGATCAAGAAGTCAAGCTTTCCATTTTAGAAAACACTTTAGAAAAAGAAAAAATTCATTCCCAATTGAAAAAGAATGAATTTTTAAATGAAATCGAATCATATAGAAAAATAATTTCTGATTTGAATAATCAAATAAGGTTAAGCAATGAAAAAATAGAGAGTCATCAAACTCTTGAAGAATCATATAAAACGGAAAAACGACATTTAGATATGTATATATCTGAAATTGATAGTTATAAAATTGAATTACAATCGCAGATAAAGCAAAATGAAATTTTGAATACAAGAGTTGAAGAATTGGAAAGAACTTTGAATTTATCAAAAGAAAAATCAGAACAGATATCTTTTATTCTAAACCAACATACAGATTTTAAAATAAAATTCGATGATCTATTGATTCAGAAGGAATTATTGGAAAAAGAGTTGATAGAAAAGAATAATAAAATTATTCAAATTCAGCTACAAATAGAATCTTTAAGTTTTCAGAATCATACTTTTAACGCTGAAATAATTTCTTTAAGAGAACAAATCAAACTTTCAAATAATATGCAAAATACATTCAAGATATTTCAATGTCAATTGGAAGATGCTAATAATAGCATTTCAAAACTGGAAATCGAAAACACTGAGCTAAAAAATAAATTATCGAAATTATCTGTTGAATTAGATCAAAGTAAATACAAATCTAATGAATATAATGTATTAATTGAAAAACAAAATGAAGAAATCAATCAGCTAAGAAATTATGAGAGAAAATTAGATATATTAACCAATTCTAAAATGGAAATTGAAAAATTAAAAGACAGATTTGATTATCAAGAAAAGTTTATTTCTCAAAGCTCATCTAATGTTTTATTTTCTGGTCAAAAATTAAAGGCAAATTCTTTAGATTTTGATGTTTCACAATTAAAAGATAGAAATTCTTCTCTATCTGATTCTCTTAGTATAGTTAGTGGTGGAAATACAAAATTATCAGTAAGTTTTAATAACGCATTATTAACTCAAAATCATTGGTCAAAAATTACAGATTGGTTTAGTACCTTGAATATTTCAAATTCAAATAATATTAGCATAAATTTGTTAATGAAAGCATCACAAGATGGTTTTAGCGCCAATGTTTTTAAAAATAAATGCCATAAAAAAACAAATACTTTAGTTTTAGTTCTGACTTCATTCGATAAATTAATTGGAGGTTTTACACCAATTCCATGGAATACTGATGATTATGTGTATGTCTCTGATCCAAATAAAAAAACTTTCTTGTTTAGCTTAACCAATGGAAAAAAATATCATTTGACTAATATAACTTATGCTGTATGTCACGGAAGTGAAATCGGCCCTGTTTTCGGAGGAGGATCTGATTTAGAAATTGTATCTAATTGCAATCGAAAATATAATAATTTTAGTGGTATTGGCCATTCATTTGATTCGGATGAAACTTCTGAATCTTTTTATGGAGGATCTAAATATTTAGTAAAAGATTATGAAGTTTATGAGGTTAAATTTTAACAAGATAAGATTGATTTAATATTTATTATATTTGATATTATTATTTACTTGTAATTGTTTATTTATTATGAAATCTAAGATAAAGAAAAAATTATTTATTTTAATTCATTTAAATAATTTGATGTAATAATCTGGATTTAAAATAAAATGAAAATTATAAACAATTAAAATTTTACTATTTCGTAAAATTAGAATTTGATGATTTTACAATTTCTTAAAGAAATCAAGCCAATTGATATAAAAGAATTATTGAATTTGTTTAGGTTCTAATAAATTTATAATCAAATGATTTATTTATAAATTAGAAAGTATTAATTAGTTTCAACCTAAAAAAAATTTTTTGAATTTTTAAAAATCAATTAGTCCCTTATTCCATTTGTTTTTGTCCGAAACTGATAAATGATTCATAAAATATTACACTGATTATTATATTTGTGTCTTGAGAAAGGATTTTTCTTCAATAAAATTTTATTTAATTCAAATTTAAATTGTTGTATATAATATATAATAAATTTTAGCCTGGCCTAGCTGGTTAATAATTATCATTATATCTTTAAATAACCTTTATAATTATTTTAGATAATTTCTTCAATTAAAAAAAGATATGTTCCATAAAAATATTTATTGAGATTTTTTCATTTTTCTTA